>MIZB01000348.1_pt1 | contig 13394 bp, 15 predicted proteins | sample 888171 | NCBI WGS metagenome assembly MIZB01 (sample SAMN05440186, study PRJNA335308) | marine metagenome | isolation source: marine water
GGTTGGACTATTTTTTCAAAATCATATTCCATTAGCATTGAAAATCCTAGCCCTGCAATCATAATTCCAACGACTTTTCATGATGTTTAATATACCAAAATCATCTGAGTTAGACGATGCTGCATCGTATATTTCTTCCATGAACGGGAGACCTAATTTTCTTGAAATAGAATATTCAGAGGCCAGAAAAATCATCCCGCCTCCATTTTTTCTTAGATAATGTAAGTTATCTTTTGTAACTGATTTCGCATAAAAGAAAATATCCGTCTCAGATTCTCGGCCTTCCTCATCAAAAACAAATATTGGATTGCCTTTCAATAACTCGACTTTTATTTTTTCAATCTCGATTTTACTAGACAAAATTTATCTCCTTTTACAATATCTTTGTGTATGAGATATAAAAATAGCGTAGATACTCAAAAATAAGTATTCACTTTAAATCAAAGATAACTTTATCTATTTTAACCGTTGACTCTGACTTCAAACTAACATACCTAGTACAAGAATAATCTCCTTCATCTAATAATGTCAACATTAGTGTTCCTGTATCTCTGTTGCATATCAAAGGGTCTTTCTCAGGTGAAGTGTAAATATCATGACCGCCCCATTCAAGATCCCAATTTTTTGTGAAGTCATAAACTACAACTAATCTTCTCTTTTCTAATTCTTCCGAATGTAAAAGCGAATAATCGCCAGGATCGTAACTCTGTCCCTGTGAAGAACGGAATTTCAGATCAAGACCTGTTCCTTTTCTCAAAAAAGTTAGAAAATCTTTAGATTTCCAAAAATCTCCCAAATGTGGATCTCCTATATTTCGCTTGTAAAAACCTATTTTTTCATCCCTGCGTAAATTAGTTTTCATGTCTGCATCCTCTTTAGATAAAAACTTTGATAATCGAATAAAGGGAATGTCAGCTGAACCAAATATTCTATTTAGATTAGACAGCGTCGGTTTTTCCAAATAATAAAAATTTATTTCAGACATGGTACCATCCTGTAAGAGTTAATCTCTGAATGTCTGTTAATATTTCACTAACCTGATGCCAAGAAGTAGCTGAAACTTCAAACAGATTTAATGAATTAAATTTAGGAATTATACTTTTGACTAATTGCGATTTACCTTCATTATTAGCCTTGAAAAGATCTAAAGACCCACCATCCTTTTCTTCTAAATCTGGAGTTAAGTGAAGACTGTAAGCAATTATCCTATTTTCTACTTGATCATCATGAGGCAATAAAAAATCCCCTAAACCGTATACATATGCCGCCATATCAATTTTGGATAACTTAGAAACCTGAAAAGCTTTGGCAACTTCATCTCTCCAACTTTTATCACCTAAGTCTTCTCTTAAAATATTCAAAGCAGGATGATCAATGTCAGTTAGTTTAACACTCGCCCAGTAACTGAAAAGGTCAGATTCACTAAAACTATATTCAAGTCCAGCTAGGGCATCAATTACTAGATCTAAGGTATCAGTATCAAGAAAATTTTCAACTACTACATGTGGAAATGGTGAAGCATCTATTGATTGAATTTTATCATTTGCCCTCATTTTTCCTCATAACCCAGCCCATCATTCCTTCTACAGAACCTAGGTGAGTATTTTGCTGATGTACTCCGTGCTTAATATCTGTAAGCTTTAAACCATCTTGTGTTAAAAAAAGAATGTCTAATATCTCTTTTGAATTGAGATTTTTATTAATTCCATCTTCAATAATTTCCATCCATGACAGAAATTCATTATGAATTTTCTGAAATACTCCAGCTGAATTTCTAGGTCCAAAGTGTGTATAGAAAATTTCATCTAAATCTAAATTAGACATTGAGATTATGCTTTGAAGGGCTAAATCGTGCCTATAATATCCCGGAGTAACCGGAAATGCTTTATCTATTTTAGGATACCAGAGACCAAGAGAATCACCAACAAAAGCTGAGGTCCCATTGAGCCATGTTATGTGATGTGGTGCATGTCCCGGAGTATGTAATGCCTTTAGCACATCGCTTCCCAATTTTAATTCAAAACCATCCTCTGCTGAAATTATCCTTGATTTGGGAATTGCTAAAGGCTTACCATACAATTCTGCCACTTCGCCCAGAAAATCAAGACTACCTGACCACCATTTATCTATGTTGGAGATATGATACACTGCGTTGGGATGAACTACTGCCTTAGCATTTACACATACATCCATAATATGTCCGCCTCCGCCAAAATGATCTAAATGAATATGTGTAGGTACAATAAAATCTATATCTGATAAAGCTATTCCAGCTTTCCTTATTCCCTTAACTAAATTACTATGTGAACAAGCAGGGCCAGTTTCAATAAGTGTAATTTTATCATTTATAAGAATGTAAATTGTAATAAATTCTTTTTCATCATTTGGCTCTAAATCAAACCAAAATAACTTACTATTATGTTGATTGATTTGTATTGACATAGCATATCATTGAAAAGGGGTTTAAGTGGACCGACGGCCTTATAGCGAGTACTTAACATGTATTAGTCCGTTGAGTCAATGAAATATATACTTGTGACCGGCGGAGTCCTTTCTGGAATAGGAAAAGGAATTACCTCGTCTTCTACTGGCCTACTACTGCAACGTGCAGGATACAAAGTTACAGCTGTAAAAATTGATCCTTATTTAAATGTCGATGCAGGAACCATGAATCCGTATGAACATGGTGAAGTTTTTGTAATGACTGATGGGTCTGAAGTTGATTTAGATTTAGGAAATTACGAAAGATTCTTGAATTGCAATTTAACAAAAGAACATAATATTACTACTGGTAAAGTTTTCAAAAATGTAATTGAGAAAGAACGTCGAGGAGATTATCTTGGACAGACTGTACAAATTATTCCACATGTCGTACGTGAAATTGTAGATGGTGTACAAAATGCAGCAAAGAACGCTGACGCAGACATTTGCATGGTTGAATTGGGTGGAACTGTAGGCGACATAGAATCAATGCCATTTATGGAAGCTGTAAGGCTGTTAGGTAGGTTGGAAGGTAAAGAAAATGTAATGGTTATTCATACTACCTTGGTTCCTGTTGTAGGTGCTGTCGGTGAACAAAAAACTAAGCCTACACAGCACTCTGTAAAAGAATTACAAGGATTAGGAATAAGACCTGATATTATTGTCGGAAGGAGTAATACGAAACTTGAAGAGGATATTGCTACTAAAATTGCCTTTTTTGCTGACATACCTCGTGAATGCGTTATTTCAGCTCCTGATGCGAGATCCATTTACGATGTTCCTATGGTTTTTTTAGAGCAAAAACTTCCTGAATTAGTCGAAAAACGTTTAGGTCTAAAGCCTAAAGCGCCTGACCTGACTCAATGGAAAGATTTTGCTGATCGTATTTCAAACGGTAGTGAAACCGTAGAAATTGCACTAATAGGAAAGTATACTGATTTGAAAGATTCATATATATCACATGAAGAATCTCTAAGATATGCTGGAGCATTGCTTGGCTGTAAAGTCAAAATACGCTGGATTGAAGCTCCTGACTTAGAAGACAGTGGAAATACAAAAAGTCTTGAAGGTGTAAATGGTGTTTTAGTTCCAGGTGGTTTTGGAAGTCGAGGTTCTGAAGGTAAAATTATGAGTGCAAAATGGGCTCGTGAAAGCAACACTCCATATCTCGGTGTTTGTTTTGGCTTTCAACTAGCTACCGTAGAATTTGCACGTAATGTTTTAGGATTGAAGAATGCGAATTCATCAGAGTTAGATCCTGATGGAGAACACTCTGTAATTGATATATTACCAGAACAAGAAGGTGTAGAAAATATGGGAGCTACTATGAGATTGGGTGACCATGAAGTTGCAATATCTGGAGGTAAAGCTATGGAATTATACAAAAATAATACCGCCTATGAAAGACATCGTCATCGATATGAAATTAATCCTGAATATATATCTCAAATTGAAGAAAAGGGAATGAAATATACTGGAAGAGATAAAAGTGGAAGACGCATGGAAATATTAGAATTAGAAGAACACCCCTACTATATGGCCTCTCAGTTCCATCCTGAGTTCAAATCAAGACCTGACAATCCATCACCATTACATTTGGGATTGGTTAAGGCTGCTTTAGAACACAAAAAAATAACGTGAAAATAATAAGGACAAGCTTATTAACCTATTATTTCTGGCTATATTATGTCTGATGAAGAAAAAGGTAACGACGATTTTCCAGATTTTAAAGGAAAACCGGATGTAGAAGAAGACGGATTTACAACTTCTGAAATAGGAATTAGTGTTGGATTTATTTTGTTGATTGCGGGATTTATACTAGGTCTTATCAGATTAATGGCTCTTAATGGGGAGACCAACCAAACTGATTTCAATAATAATTTGGAACAATTATATCTAGGATATTTGATTATGTTTGTTGGAATACTTATTACAACAGTTATCGGTTTTGGTGGAATGTTCAAAAGAACTATTTCCTCATTTACCTCATCACAAGATTAACTTAAAATTCGGTTGTCTTAGATAAATTAATAGTGATTATGCTATCACTTATTGTATATTCATAAACAAAGGTGTATTCTCCTGAGTCTAATGTTGATGAAGTTAAAGTAAATGATAAAGAAATTCCCCTAAGGGCAAATAAGGTTTCAAAATCTCCAGATACTTGATCAAATGATTCGCTAATAGGAATAGAACCATCATCCTGGCCAATCTGATGCTCTAATGCCAAGGGAAAATTACTTTCAATAGAACTAATGTGAGGTGTTAAATCGTGTCTTTCACCCTGGTGTGTACCTAAGTTAACTGAGTGTGTAATTGTACTGCTAACTGCTATTAATGTGATAGACATTAAAAGACCTGAAACTAATAAGAGTTGACCTTTAGTGTTCATCAAGCCTCCCTATATCCATGCCATAAATATAAACTTAAATCCCAAACTTCATTATCACTCCAAACTATTCTAAATGAAGTGCTTACCTCTCCATCAGGTATCTCTCTATCCACGATAACCTCATTTTGAGAGCCATGAGTACCCTCTAAACGATAAGATACTGATGAAGGTAAACCTGAATCAAGATATTGCTTTATTGCTGAGTTATTATCTGTAGCTAACCACCAAGATAATGTTGAACTATTATGTTTAGCAGATATTTCTGAATCTGAAGGTTCCCAAGTATCCAACAACTCTAAAATTTCCATACCCGAAAAATAAAGGTCATTTTGCCCTGAATTATCTGCATCACTCGTAGGTAAAATATTCACAGCTACATTAACTGCAGAAGTAAATAACACACCTACTAACAAAACTTCCAAAACATGCATTTGTCCTTTCGTATTTCTCATAAATTTCCCCTAAATTTGCGGAGTTATCATTGATGTGGTGATACCAGCTAATTCAAAAATAAACCATCCTAAGAATAATAAAAATGATGCACGTAAAAATGCAGAATACAATCTTCCTGTTGACATAAAACCTGCTGCCAGCCCCATCCCAGTTCCTTGAATTATTAAACTGTAAAGGAAAACAGTAGATATCCACACCTCATTCATCTCCCTAATTGTTAAATTTCCAATAGACATTGAACCTGAACCACCAGTAGCTGCTGATGAATCCACAATAGCTGGAATAAAAGTAGACGCCAAAACTAAGATAATTCCTAGGTAAACAAAGAATGATGCGTAAATAACTGTAACATAACTTCCAACTTCCTGTCTTCTTTCAGTCTCGAGTGCCTTAATCTCTCTTGCGTCAAAAGAAGCTGCAAGCAAAATATCTGAAATTTTACCTCCTGCTTTATTTGCCTCATCTACCATTCTAACGGCTCTGGTAACAATAGGTGAAGTAACTCTTTCTGTAAACATTTCCAAAACTTCTCCAAATGAAACTCCCCACGAAATTTGTGACGACATCTTGTTAACCTCATCGTTAAGATTACCATACTCACCCTTTGCAAGCGTCTGAATAGCTACTGTCATACTAAGACCTCCTTTCCAGTATTCCGCTAAATCTCTCAAGAAATCAGGGAATTTTTCTTCAACCCTAGATCTAATTTGATCTCTACGATATCCATACACTCCGTATGGCAACATGAGCGAAATAACTCCAAAAACAACATAATCAATTGCTGAAATTTCTGGGAACGAACGGAACCATTCATTGGCAGTCATTTCATTTTCAATTCCATCTACCATAGGATCAGAATCTACAGATTCATTACTTTTTATTGAGGGAATACCCAATCCATATATCGCCTCAATACGATTTTCTTTACCTGCGCCTTCATCGTACGTATTACCAAACGTGAAAGAAAATTGACCGTCGTTCATATCCCAAGGATTGTCAAATTGTTTATCATTATCTGAATCCACAACCAATGTCTCTCCGTCAGTAGTGTTATTGATATTAGCAATCATAAAGAAAAATAAAGCAAAGACTATAGAGAAAAAAGCTACGAAAGCTGGAGCCCAATCAGTTACTTTATCTCTAACTGATAGCCATCTTTCAACCTTACTATATTCCATCCATCTTCGTTTTACACCAGTTCGCCTGTCGCGATAGACTTTCTTCTGTAAATTGCCTTTAATAGCCATTAATCGTTTGAAATCTCCGTACTTAAACTATAGAAAAGACCTGAAAAAATTAACTGGATTACTGGAAATCCAGCAAATATTAACAAGTACATGTGTATTTCTTCAAGTTTCATGCCTGCTCCTGAAACCCAAAAAGTAATAACTGCAATAATCATAGCAAAAATAGGCAATGCAACAGCTACAACAACATAAGCCTCTGAAAACAATGCCATTTGTTGCAAGACATCTTTCACATGAACTCTATTTTGTTGAGCATAATACTCTGAACGGTTAAGGAAATATAATTTGAGATTTCCCCCTGAGGTAACGGTCCCTATGATTCCTTGAATAAACTCTGCAAACCTTTCGGAAGGCGTTCTGTCAACTGCTTCTTTCAAAGTTGTGACCAAATCCCTTCCCATGAATTCCATACTGTGATATATCCACGCTGCTTCGTTAGCAATTTCCCCATAAATATCTTTATTTCTTGCCAATGATTTAAAAGTCATTGAAGGCGTAGCATTAGCTGCAGCCATTGCTGAAACATAACTTGCGGCAAATGGAATTTGACGATCCATATTTGTTCCACGACTACTTTCTAATAATGCTGGAGTCAAAAATTGAACTAAACCAATTAAAGCTGGTAGAACAAAAACTAAAAGGCCTATAATTGCATATTGAATAACATTTGAAACTGCGAAATTTTCACCCTCTGCCTTAGTTGGGTCCTGCATTGTCTCAAGTTGCGGAACCAAGAATCCAACAATAGCAAGTGAAAAAGCAACTCCACCTAGGAAAGCTAATATTACTTGCATCGCCGAAGAAGCGACATAATCTTCTGGAAGTAAAGGAATTCTCGCTTTAACTAATTGATTTTTTAAACTAAGAGAATCTTTAGTAACCATTCGTCCGAACCAGCCCAATAAAACTCGGCTAAATGTTTCAAAGCCAGTTAAGCCAATCAGAGCCATGAATGCCACCAACGTGGATTAGCTGATCGCTGAACTCTATTCGCTAGCTTAGCTTTAAGACTGTTTAATGCCTTAGATGCTCTTTCTTCCTCTGAAGAAATAGCCTTTTCTTTCTTATCTGAAGCATCTAATTTAGAAATCTTAGTTTCTGCTTTAGATTTCTTGTTCATTTCTGAACGTACATCTTTCAACATCCTTCTACCCTCGACTTCATTTAATGATGATACATCGCCTAAACTTATTTGCTTGGCTAATGGTTTTAATTGTTTCAATGGCACATAGTAGGCTTGATCTTTTAACAAATCATTTTGTAACTTAGTTTCTACCTTTGTTCTTCTCTGCTCTTCTTTAGCAATTAAATTAGCTCTCTTTGTAGGATCATCGGTTTGTGAAATCTTAGCATCGTTTTTAGCTCTAGATGCCTGTTCTTTAGCTTCACGGGTTTGGTATTTCTGCCTAACTTTTGGTGGGAAATCTGATACGTCTACTTCAGAATCATCTGATCGCGATAAATCTAAATCTCTGTCTTCAACTTTACGTCTACGCTTCTTACCTCCAACCTGCATATCTTCGTAAACTCGCCTCATTACGTCTTCAGGATGCACATAATACTCTGCTACAACTCTGGCAAAATCTTTGTAATCTCGTATTCCTTTCTTCAAACACCACTCAATTACTAACTGCCTTCTCTTAGTTTCATCCATAATCTCAACACGGTTGAGATTAGCCTTCATCATTATTTTTTCAAAAATGTATGATTTACCTGTAAAAATATATTCATCTACAGTATTGTCCCATCTAAAAGCTTCATTAGTTAGCAATTCATGCGAATGAGGATCAATACCTATAATTTCGATGATACCCTTATTTCTTCTTACACGTTTTCCACCAACTCTTGTTTGAATTTGGATAGAAATACCATCTAAAGCTGGAATTAAAACTCGAGGAATTTCAATTGGCTTATTTTCTAAACGATGAACTAAACTCTGAATTGAATCTGCGTGGAAAGTTGAATATGTTGTGTGACCTGTTGCCATTGCCTGGAAAAGAACATAAGCTTCAGCCCCTCTAATTTCCCCCACAATTATGTATTCAGGACGTTCTCTCAAAGCTGCACGTAACAAATCATACATGTCAACTTCTCCAGGTGCTTTCGTACCACTTCCTGCTGATTCACCACCAAAACCTTGCCTAGTACAACCTGGAATCCAATTTGGATGTGGTAAATTTAACTCACGTGTCTCTTCAATACTTACTATTTTATGTTGCCATGGAAGGAAAAGTGAACATGCATTCAAAGAAGTAGTCTTTCCTGAAGCCGTACCTCCTACAAACAGCATAGACATTCCATATTGCATCGCAAGCCAGAAAAAGGCAATTTGCATGGATGAAAAAGTTTTGAACTCAAGTAAATCTACAGGCGTAAACGGTTCATCTCTAAAACGCCGAATTGTAAATGTAGAACCTTTGGTAGATACTTCTCTACCTAATGTCATAACTATACGTGAACCATCCATTAATGTTGCGTCAAGAAGAGGTTCAGCAATGGAAATGTGCTTACCACAACGCTGAGCCATACGAATTATGTATTGCTCTAACTCTAACTCATCTTCCCACATTACATTAGTTCTTAACGATTCGAATCTTCTATGGTAAACAAAAATTTCAACTCCAGGACCATCACAAGAAACATCCTCAATATTAGGATCTTTCATCATTGTATCAATTTTACCATAACCTATCAAATCTCTTTCTATGTAGTAATGTATTTTCTGACGATTACTCTTACGGGATTTTAACCTGTAACTATCTAAAATATCATCCACAGCTTGTTTCAAAAAATCTTCTTGACTTTCATCAAGAGTATCTCTTTCAATATTAAGTGCGCGCTGTAAAACATCTTTTATTGTCTGTAAATCTTCGTTTTCTTGCTTTGTAGCTTTAGGTTCAACCACATAATAAAATCTAGAATAATCTCTCTTATCAAACAGAACTCTTACATATGAAAAAGGAGGTCTAACTGGATAAGTGTCTAATTCTTCAAAATCTTCCCCTATCTCAATATCATCCATAACTAGGTCATGGATTACGCCATCTTTCTCTGCTGCTTTACGCTTCTTAGCTTCAGCTTTTCTTTGCTTATTTAATCTTCGACGTTCTCTCCAAGAAAGCTTTGTTTCATCAATTTGTTCCTCCTCTTCGCCTATTAATGCAGAAGCTCCGTCCATTGTTTCTTTTGCAGCACTCATTTTATCATCCTGAGGTTAACGTGACAACCTTTAGATTTTCATCATAAGATATGACTATATAAGAAGTGGTTGACTTCAGTGATGCGGAGTTTGTAGTCTCAATAGATACTGCAGGCGCTAATGGAAAAGTAACTTCAAAAGACCCTCCGCGAGGCTGGATTGTAGTAACTTTTAGTCCTGTAGTAGAACCAGTTACCTTGTATTGTATTCCATGATTTATTGCTTCAATACCTGTATCGAGAGTCATTACTGGAGATGATCCCGGATACTCTCTAACTGTATTCAATAAGTCTTCTACTGCTAATTGGAAATAAAGTGCAAGTTGTTCTGCTTCTTCTTGTGCAGTATTGGAAACACTACCATTTAGCATAGTGCTTGATGTAAGCATCATTGAAGATAGAATCAGAACAGAAATTAACGCTGTGTAGACATATCCTATTAGCTGAGAAGCTCCAGAATCATCGGAGGTTAAATGTAACATGAATTGTTCTCTCCAAAATTCTAAAGTCAAATGCAGTTGCCTGATTGTAAAATATATCTTCTTCAAAACCCATGTTAGCCGCAGTAGTTGATTGTGCACTTGAAATTGTATATGTTTCAGGTCCAAAACTCCAATAAGTAGAATAATAATTCCTCAATGCAGTTGAACTATCTCCACTGAAACCCATCCTAATACTGTAGACCTCAAATGAAGAATCCGTTCCTCCTTGATTTCTTGCTTCAAAATTATAATTACCTCCAGTTAAAGATTTAGCACCTGTTGTCATATTATAATCTGTTTGGTACAAAACTAAAGAATCGTATGAATCATCTGCACTGACAGAGCGAATAATTGGTTTAGAACTGACGTAGAAAATGCCTCCGGGTTCTCTAGTTACAATTCCGCCATTAAATAAACGCATTTTGTAAACTCCAGAGACTGAAGAATACTTGTATGAAAGTGAATCTACGCCGTACATGAAAAAACCTCCAACTACTGTATTATTTGAGGTACTCGAATATGTAGCTGAAGAACCATGAACTAGTGAGGGAAAACCTGAAACAATATATGATGAAGATTCACCTTCCCAGGTAGTTCCGTTAGGATATGAAATAATAATATCAAAATTTTCTATAACATTTTTATTATCTATTATTGCAAAGCTTGTTGCTTCATTTTTTACGCCTAATATTTCAAACGTTGACCAATCTGTAGTTTCATAATAATAACGTATTTCGTCTAAATTCTCTCGATGTACAAAGGTCCCGGCGCTAAAGGAAACTGTTGATGAACGTGAGCTACCTTCGCCTTGGATTATTACCTGATCTAAATCTGCATCAAAATTTAAAAAATTGTTTTGGGCTGAAGTATAGATTGCATAAGCTTCACTTTCCTGGATCTGAGGAATACCCCAAGCAAGCATAGTTCCAGTTATTGAAACCATGATGGCCAATATCAAAACTGTACCTATAATTGGACTGATTGCATCTTCTGAATTGCTAAGAGAAAGCTGACGCTGCACTTATGGCCATTCATGGGGGGTTCTAAAAAATGATTGTTAATTTAAATCAATTTTCTTCAAGCCACTTTTCAGCATCAATTGCAGCCATACATCCCATGCCTGCGGCCGTAATTGCTTGACGATAGCGCGTATCTACTACATCTCCTGCTGCAAATATTCCTGACACATTAGTCATTGTATTCTCTGTAGGAACTATATAGCCGTGATTATCTAGATTAATCTGACCGCTTAAAAAATTCGTCATAGGTTTATGTCCAATTGCAATAAATGCCCCATCGCAATTAAAAAATTCATCTTTATTAGATAAAGTATCTGTGAGAATTACGCCTTCAAACTTTCCTTGTTCTCCAACCCATTCTTTTACTACCTTATTCAATTTCCATCCAATCTTTTCATTACCACGAGCTCGATCTGCCATAATTTGTGAAGCTCTTAATTCTTCTCTTCTATTTACTATTGTAACTTTATTACAAAATCGGGTAAGGAATGTAGCTTCTTCCATTGCCGAATCGCCTCCGCCTACAACTATCACTTCTTTATCTCTGAAAAAGGCCCCGTCACATGTAGCACATGTAGATATTCCTTGTCCTTTGTGTTTATCCTCATTAAGAGCATCTAGCCATATTGCTTCTGCACCAGTTGTAATTATTATGGATTTAGTCAAAAATTCATCTTTTCCTACGCTTACTTTAAAGGGATAAGAAGCTGTGTCTATAGAATCTACATTTTTATCAATTATATCGCAACCGAATCTAGAAGCTTGAGCTCTTAACTCCATCATCATTTCTGGACCTCCTATACCTTCAGGATATCCTGGGAAATTTTCTATGTCACTTGTCAACATTAATTGCCCTCCGCTAGCAAACCCTGCAAACAATTTAGGATTAAGCATTGCTCTTCCTGCATAAAGACCTGCAGTGTATCCTGCTGGGCCTGAACCTATGATTATTACGTCCTCTATCGATGACATCAAAAATATATAGGGAAGACTGCTAAAATAGGTATGCTACTTATTCAATAATCTAGCCGATAAAATAAATCCAGTGTGTCCTAATATATTTGTATCTGGACGTATTGCATCTAACCTTGATTGCCAAGTCCTGTGCATCATTTCACTAATCTCTATTTCACTCCATTTGCTTAGTAAAGGTAATAATTTTTCAACCTGATTGATTGTAGGTAAGTAACACAACATTTTACCTCCTAATAATAGGGATTTTTCAGCCCAATTTATTAAAAAATGTGGATTGGGTAAATCTAAAATTATGGAATTACAAGAAATTACTTTGGCATCATCGTTCAACTCCTCATTTCTTAATTCTACTTGATCTGAAAATGGGCTTAACTCAAGATTTTTTTTAACTATTTCAAAATGCTTTTTATTCTTTTCAAAAGTAATAACTTTACCGTTTGGAAATGCAGCTTGAGCTAAAGCTGTTGTAAGTGCTCCTGACCCGCCTCCAGCCTCTACTACTACATCATTTGATTTGATGTCTGAACTGTAAACAAGCCAAGCAATATCCTTGGGAGAAATTATTTGCGGACCTCTTACTAAATTTTTTTGAATATCTGATAAATTATATGAAAGCAATTTACTTGTATTCCCAAAAAGATCAAAAACAACCCCTTTAACTTGTTTTTTAAGAAAATCTGAAGGAAAGTTGCCGAAATTTTTTATATGTATAATCTTTAAATCAAGATTTACCAAATGAGGTGTGTTATCTATTACTAATAGACACCAATCTGCCATTTAAAATTTGTAATTATCCTACCAAAAGCTTAGCGTCTGATAATGAATATTTCCAATCTTCAGATAATACTTTATTTGAACGATAATACTTAACTAAGCGAAGTATTTTAGCTTCAGTTAATCTTAATGAACGAGTATTATGAATGTCTTTTTTATTTAATTTCAAATGTTCACCCAATCGGACTGCTTTTCTCATTAAATTAGTTAAATCTTCTGGAAGTGAAGAGGATACTCCGCCATCTGATAATATTGAAGTTACAGACTTTCCTGTTGCTAATTTTACGCTAGGCACTCCGTGCATATCTCTCAAAATAATTCCTATTTCAGAAGACGAATTACCTTCTGAAAAAAATTTAATAACTAACATTTC
>MIZB01000218.1_pt1 | contig 13111 bp, 13 predicted proteins | sample 888171 | NCBI WGS metagenome assembly MIZB01 (sample SAMN05440186, study PRJNA335308) | marine metagenome | isolation source: marine water
TGAAAAAGAAAAAGTAGTAGAAGAAGTTGAAGAGAAGGTAGAGGAAGTTGAAGAGAAGGTAGAGGAAGTTGAAGAGAAGGTAGAGGAAGTTGAAGAGAAGGTAGAGGAAGTAAAAGAAGAAGTTGAAGATTATTTGCTTGTCAAGGTAACCGATTCAATACCCACATTCATAGGAATGGACTCGAAGAGTTACACATTGGAAAAGAATGATATCTTACACCTGCCAAAATATAATGCTAGACTTTTAATGGATGCAGGAAAAATAGAACGGATGGAATAAAGATGAATAAAAAAGAGATGATAGCTGAAGATCTGAAAAAGAGAGGTAGAAATTCTCAAGATTATGAAATGAGAGGATATGGCTATGATGAAAATATCAACTTTGGAGAGATAATTGAAAGTACTAATGACAATGGACTGCATGTAGGGATTGTTGATAATGAATTAGAGATAATATATTACAAAATAGATAAGCATGTTTGGGAACAGGGGAATTTTGGAGAGAGTAATGATGAGATTAGGTTAGAAGATGATAAACACAAAAGAGCATACGAACAGATGACTGCGATGGGATTGAAAGTTAATTCTGGATTTAAATTTGGAGCAGATTATAGAGTATACTCGGAAAATGAGGAGCATGCTCCTTGGATAGTTATAGTATGTAATAACGAAATGAAATGGTTAGAGATGGCGAGAGCCATTAGAGTTTCACATGCTGTAAAAAAGAACCTAGTATTTTGGGTAAATGATGCTTGGATTACAGTAAAGTGGATAAGACTGTAAATTTCACTGCGGACTGAGTGCTCCACAATCTGGACACTGATCGATTTCTTTAATATTATAAGAACAACCACAAGCGGGACACTTGTTAGGAGATGATTTTTCTTTTTTAATTTGTGTAACTCGTTCTAAAGAGAGTTTATTGTCCTCTACGTTGGAAACGTTGAAACGGCCAGGGCCGCCTAACTCATCCATGACGTCAGGAGTTAACGATAACATGCCTGCATCATCTATTATAATTTCACGAGTTGATGCTAAACTATCGAAAGCGACATCGGTACCGTGTTGTGCAACGAACCTACCATCGCGCAATTCGAGAGACCGATCGGTGAAATCTGCCACCTCACGATTATGTGTAACTACCAGAAAAGCCATATCGAATTTTTTATGTAAATCATTGAAAAGTTGAACGACCATGCGGCCTGTGACGGGATCTAAGGAACCTGTCGGTTCATCGGCCAGAATCAGTTTAGGTTTAGTTACCAATGCTCTGGCTATTGCAACTCTTTGAAGTTCACCACCAGAAAGCTGTTCTGGAATGGCGTGCATTCTTGAAGTGAGACCTAATTCTTCTATTATTTCTTTTGCTCGAGTAGAAGCTTCCCGGGTAGGAACTTCAGCATGCCTTAGTGGTTGAATGACATTATCTAAAGCGGAAAGATGCGGAAGGAGATTCCCCTCTTGGAAAACGAAAGAGATGGTGTTTCTACGGTGTTCTACCAGTTCTGAGCCTTCCATCTGTGTCAGGTCCTTATCATTCAGGAAAACCCGTCCCGCTGAAGGTCTTAGTAAACCTCCAAGAGCTTTCATGAGTGTAGATTTTCCAGAGCCAGAAGGGCCGACAACTGCGATAGCTTCGCCCTCTTTGATTTCTAAGTTGAGACCTTTCAGTGCAACTACATTGCCCTCTTCCGCTTTAGACTCGTAAACATGATAAAGATCTGTTGCTTTTAGTAACATAATATCACTCCGTTTTCAAAACTCCCGCCAAATCGGCTTTGAGTGCACGTCTAGTCGTGACTAGTAATGCTATTAACACGGCTGAGAAAACAGCGAGACCTACGAGGAATAGATTGAACCAAGGCCAGACCAGTGTTCGTTCTATAGGAGTCTCAGTACCTCCAAATGCTTGGAATACTTGACCGAATAGATCGAATAGACCGTTGAAAGAATAGGTTATTCCCATTCCTAAAAGACCTCCTAAGAGCATGCTTGCAATTACAATAGATAGAATTTCAAAGAGAATCAATTTAGTTACTTGGGCATGACTTCCACCTATTGCTTGAATCAAGGCTAGTTCTCGTTTCTTCTGAGTTAAAACCAGAGAGAGAAAGACGAAACTGGTTACAACTGCAGCAGAAGATGCCACTAAGAACTGTAAGGAGAGTAAACCGGGTGCTCCGAATATCAAACCACCATTACGCTCTACATCTCTATGTTCATCTTCCCAATTGATAATATCAGATACTGAACTCGAATAAGAGATTTGACGAGAGAGATCAACTAAATCATCTCCACTATTTTGTGTGGCTAAATCTCCAACATTGATCCACCAAGTAGTACTTCTCCATTCATTGACAACTGTGTCTGAAGTTAAAGTTCTGAAAGAATCCTCACCCATCATCATAGAAGTTAGAGAAGAAGAGGTAGACATTCCTGGCATCCATTGATGTTCTCCTACAAAGTTGAGTTCGAGTTGTGAAGACCATGGAGAGAAATCAGTTGGCGAATAAGAGAGATTGAATGTGAGACATTTACAATCGTGCGTGGCTAATTTTTGATTTTGCGGACCGTCGTTCCAATCTGAATTGGTTAATTGCCAAACAGAATGATATTTTCCTAATGTAAAACCATTCTTGTTTTCGATATTATCGAGTGCAGAAACCATCTCCCCTTGGAAAGAGGGACATAGAACTGGGTCTGAAATCTCACAAGGAGCATTCTCACCAGAACCGCCTACTTTGAAAGAATCTGCATCCCAACGAAGAACGTCGCGTGCACCGTCTAAAATAATCCAAGTTTCTATCAGATTGTCCTCATTTTCAGAGGGATGGAGATATAGAATAGGAATGGTGGTGATAGAGAAAGTAGAGTCAGTATAACCTGAATCATCAAGTTGGGAACGAATGAATGAATTAGCTTCGGTTTCGTTCAATTCGGAATCGAAAATAATTCTAATATCAGAACCGACGGAGAGTGAAACAGTACGTTCATCTACCTTAGAGCCGGTATATCCTTGAGTAGCTGCCATTGTGACTATTGATAAAGTTAAAACAATAATCAAAGAGAGCCTACCCACACCTTCAGTGGAAGAAGACTTTTGAATTGCTCGACCGACATCACGAAGGAGGTTTGTGTTTCTAAGTGGTTTTTCAATGAAACGTGGTGCTGAAGAACCTAATCTAGACAAGACTAGAGCACCCCCTATCCACAAAAAGAATGGTCCGAAAAAGCTGAAGATGCCGTCCAAGAGACGATTTGCAATTATACCTTCATCGAACATAGTACTGTTGAGATATTCTGATCTTTCCATTATCGTGTCGAATAACGCAAGAGCCCCTATAATGAAGAGAGACCAATGAAGCCAATATCTCGGTTTTTTGATAGATTGAACTTTTCGAACACCTTCTGCTATTTCCTGTTCAAGGAATGATTTAGTTCTGGAACGGCCGAAAATAAGAGCTAACCCTAAAGTGGCAAAAGCGGTGAATAGAGTGGATATCAAACCTAAACTAACGCTAACGTTAACAGGCGTACCACTAGCATGAAGAAATCCTTTGAAATTTAAAATATAAGGAATTAAGAACATTGCTAGAATATAACCTATCAACCAGGCGATGAAACTCATTATTGCCAGTTCAAGTAAAACCATCCTATAGAGGCCGGTGGCACTACCGCCTATTGTTCGATGAATAGATATTTCACGACGTCTCTGTTCCAATGAAAGAATTAAACCGTAAATTAAAACAGACATTGAAAGTATCACGATAGGAATCATGATAATGTAAACAAAGACTTGTACGAGATAGTTTTGAATTTCCAAAAAGGAGATTGTGTCATCTACGATATTCTTAACATCCAATCTGACTTCATTTTCTAAAGGAATAGACTCTAATTTTTGCTCTATATTTTCTAGATAAGTTACAGTGCTACCGACGTCTGTAGGGAAACTAGTGCGATCTATAGCGATGGCGAGATAAGCATGATCTCCAGCGATAAGGGCCGATCTATCATCTCCAGAAAGAAGACTCCATGGAATGTAGAAAGATTGCTGTGAATTAACGGGACTGGCCCAAATAGTGTCATCAAAAACTGAACTGATTGTTAGATTGGACAATGTAACATTACTATAACAGAATTCGAAGCCCCTATCTATTCCCATTTGACCTGGACATTCACCATCTACAAGAGCGGTATCGTGTCTGAAAGTTAGATTTATCTTATCTCCTAATTCTGCATTAGCTTCGCTAAATATTTGAGCAGGTATAGAGATAGACCTATCAGATATGGCAGATTCGTAACTTGAAGGCCAAGAACCTTGAATTAAACGTTCTGAATGTCTATCCGCTAAAACGCCTGTAAACATACCATCACCCATCATACGAATGGGTCTGTAGGAACTGATAGGAGGGCCTCCCTCATCATCATTATCAACAGTAAAACTGACATTGCTCCAATCCTTACCGACGCCTTCCCAAGAAATAATCTCTAAAGGTCTAGCTTTGAGATATTCATCAGAGAACCACCCGGCACCATGTTCAGCCTGTCTACCTGCAGCAACGGAACAACCTACCACCCCATCTACAGATATCATCTCTACACAATATGATTCGTAAATCAGATAATCATCAGTGCGATTTTCACCTCCTTTTTCAGTATAGAAATCCATTCTGAAATCGTAATATTCCGATTCTAATGAATTTTGGAAAAAGAGTTGCATTAATCCTGAACCGTAAACTAAAACTGATGAAATGACTAAAGAAGCTAGGAAAACCCCAGCTATGACTGCAGCACCTCTAGCTTTACCTCTCCAAGCAGAAAGAGCAGCTATTCGGAAACTATCAGGGAATCTAGCTAAGCGTGCTTTGAATCTAGCTAAGCGTCCTTTTTCAGTCATTATCACCATCCCAAGCAGAGTCAACAGTAGACGCGACGACTTTGCCTTCCTTAATCAATAACATACGATCGGCTTTTGATGCGAGATGTGGGTCGTGTGTAACCATCAGAATAGAGATTGGATTCTTTGGATTGTGACAGAGAGTTTTGAAGAGTTCGAGAATATCGTTAGCTGAAGATAGATCTAAATTTCCGGTCGGTTCATCAGCTAAAATCAAAGTTTTTTGACCAGAAATTGCCCTAGCAATAGCTACTCGTTGTGATTGGCCGCCAGAAAGTTCATCCGGTTTATGTTCAGCTCTGTCAAAAATACCAGTTCTCTTCAAGGAATCTATCGCTCTTTTTTCCGATTCTTCGGCAGAAAAACCGGAGAGATCTAAAGAAAAAGCAACATTACCTAAGGCAGAGATATGGTCTAGAAGATGAAAATCTTGGAAAATCCAACCGATATGTTTTCTTCTTAATTCTACTACATTACTAGGAGAATCAGTTCCGTATGTGAAATCGTTCATACGGATAGAGCCTCCGTCCGCTTCCAATAATCCTCCAACTATGTTCAGAAGTGTAGATTTACCACTTCCAGAAGGACCCATCAATGCCACTAACTCTCCAGATTTAATCTCGAAATCGACTCCTTTGAGAACTTCTAACCTAGTATCACCACTACCGAATCCTCGAGTAAGATTGCTAACTTTGAGTAGTGAATCGTGTTTCCCCATAAATCAACTCCATAGAGGTATAGTTCTAGTTAAAATCTCTTTCGGTTTTTTATTATGGAAAAATTAGTTTTAAATAGAAAGGCCCCTCGATGCAGATATGGACATAAAATGTGATGCCGTTCTTGGAACAAATGTTACAGAGATATTGGATTGTGGCGCAAGCATATTGGAAATTACAGTCATTAAAGCAATTCTTACGTTAGTTATTGGTTATCCCCTCATAATATTCCTTACAGCTCAGATTTCGCGTTTATTTGATCGTGTAGAATTAGATGAGACTGTAGAAATGTTTATCCAAAAAGTTGCAAAGGTAACTATGTGGATTCTCCTTCTGATAACTGTATCTGGTACATTAGGAGTAGATGTAAGTGCAATACTTGCTGGACTTGGTATAGCCGGGTTAGCCTTGGCATTTGCAGCACAGGATACATTGTCCAACGTTGTAGGTGGGGTATTCATTATGATTGATCGTCCGTTCAAAGTCGGAGATAGAATCAAACTTCCAACAAAAATAGGCAGTCAGTATAGTAGTTGGGGGGATGTAAAGGAGATAGGCCTAAGAACTACTATTGTCCGCTCTACAGATGGTGTTATTGTAACCATACCAAACAAGAGTTTGATAGGTGGTCCGATAGTCAATTTCAGTCATGACAGAGATGCTGCTCTAAGAGTACGACTTCGTCTAGGATTAACACCTGTATGGTCGAATGTTCAGAAAGCAGAAGACGTAGTAAATGAGATTGTAAAAACACACCCAGATATAAATCAAGAAAAGCCAAAACCACCTCAAGCAGTTCTTCGAGACTTTGGAGATCAGGATGTGGTAATGGAAATTAGATTTTACGTAAAGGAACCAAGAAAGATGAGACCTACGAAATCGGATGTTGTGAAAGAAGTGTTAAGAAGATTTGAAGAAGAGAAGATTAGTTTGGCATTCCCTGTACGTGTAAATATGAATGCAGATGTTGACATTAAAGATCTAGGTTTTTAGGCAGAGAATTAAATAGATACTCTTGATAGCTGAATTAGTGAATAACAATGAGTTTTGAACTACCCGATTTAACATATTCTTTCGACGCGTTAGAACCACACATAGATGCAAAAACAATGCAGATACACCATGACAAGCACCATCAAGCATACGTCAATATGCTGAATGGAGCAGTGGAAGCTGCAGATGGAGCCTTAGATAATAAAAATCTAGAAGAATTGATTGGAAATTTAGATGGAGTTCCTGAAGGTCAACGTATGGCCGTTAGAAATCATGGTGGCGGACATTGGAATCATAGTCTTTTCTGGGAAATAATGGGACCAGATAGTGGGGCTATGTCTGACGAGTTATCGGCAGCGATAGATTCTGCTTTTGGCTCAATGGATGAGATGAAAGAGGCCATGCATAAAGCTGCAATGACGCGATTCGGTTCAGGATGGGCCTGGTTGTGTTCTGATAATGGAAAATTATCAGTCTGCTCTACTAGCAATCAAGATAATCCGTTGATGGGATCTGAAGTTTGTGGTTGTGATTGCGGAACGCCTGTAATGGGTGTAGATGTCTGGGAACATGCATATTATTTGAAATATCAAAACTTACGTGGAGATTACTTGAATGCATTCTTCAATGCAGTAAATTGGGATGAAGTTTCACGTAAATATGCCGAAACTAAGTGAGAAAATAGTATCGCAAACAGCTAAATAATACAAGTTTGAATCTCAAATAAGAGATTCTGGTAGATTAAATGACAATGCGAAACGGACAACAGGCACTGATCGTTGTAATGATTTTAGTATTCGCATCTCTATTTTTAGCACCAGATTTGATGATTTCGTCATTTGCTATGCTATTGACTTTCTCAATATTGTTTCCATTGACAAATGTTTATGATAGAAGAAAGATGACGAGACACAGCATTCAAAAAATGGAACCGGTAGAACAGATTATGATAGGTCTTGTTGTTTTTTTTACATGGCCATTGATTTTAGCATTCATAATATATCATCAACAAAAATCGGGTAGAGCTATTGAATATGTAGTGGAAAAGAATCAATGGATGTATCAAATTTGGTATGGACAAAAACCGATGGTTATGTTGAACGTATTCTGCTATGCGGAACTTATGTTAATTTTCTTTTATAATTATATTTAGTCATCCCAAGGGAATTTAAAATTCAATAAATTATTGAAGACTTCAGTAAACGCATCTACTTTTTTCTCTTCTGGAATAGAAACTTTCTGTTCGGATCTTAGATAGATATAGAAAAAGCCTATAGAACATGCCGTTAAGATGTGCCAAAGTGCATGACCTTGCATTAAACTTGCAGGGTCGCAAAGTAGACCATCTTCCAAAGAAAGATTCCAGATAATGAAAGCAGAAATGTAACTACCGAAACCTAGCCAAAAAGCGGGAACGTATGAACGTTTGATTTCTATCTGTTTAAATTGAGCGAACCAGAAAGCCATAGCTATCCAAATTAATTGTGTCCAGGCTAAATCCCCACCTCTTAAAATTAAATCAAAAAGAGCGGGGACGCCGAAAACAATCCATGATTTTTGTGGATATCTAATACCGGCTTCAGTACACATCCAACAAACTGTTAGAATAGCAAATATGTAACTTCCATGACCGATAAACCAAATGAAAGCCGAGATGAGAAGATTCAAACCAATATAAGACCAAAGAAAGGTCTTATCGTTCCATTTTAAAATTCTTGTGAAATTATAAATGACTGGAAAAGAAACAAAAAGAACCATGCCAGTATTATCTAACCATCCACCCCAGTCAGTCTTGGTAGCGTGCATAGCAAAACTACCGATTCCCAATATAACTGCAGAATAACCATAAATGATAGTATATTGACTACGGCCATCCATTGGATTGTTTCTCGGACCCCCTAGATAACCAATATGCCAAAGAATTCCAAAACCTACTATAACGTAAGCTAGATTAGACCAAGTATTCGCAGGTTCGCGTATCAAACCGTCTTGCATTAATTCACAGAAAGCTGAATTGAAACCTACTTTACTTTCGGAATCTGCACCCCAACCATCTGAGCCATAATGCACTCCTGCTGCGGCAGCGATGGCAACTAGGAAAATTGCAAAACCTAGTTCATAGTAAGTATTTGTCTGGTTCACGAATTCTACAAGGCACCTTGTTTAAGTAAAGATACCCTTATTGATGGAAGATGCGTCTACAACTGATACTAATCATAATGATGTTGATTATTGGAGGGTGCATAGAAGAGAATAATAGACCGGAAAATGAAGAAGAGATAAACAGAGAAGAAACATCAGAAAATGAACGAACAAATGAAACTGAAGAATCTGAACTTGGAACAATAGTGACAAGAATTATAGATGGCGATACCGTAGAGATGGATGATGGTTCAACTGTAAGACTTCTATGTGTAAATACGGCAGAAAGTGGAAAACCTTGGTATCAAGAGGGTAAGGATTTTCTCGAAACTACGTTGTTGAATGAAACTGTGATATTGATGAATGAAACAGAAGAAGATGATACCGATAGTTTTGGAAGATTATTAAGATGGATTTATTTGAGAAATGATACGGAGACTAGTATCAACCAAGCGTTAGTCTCAGGTGGTTTGGCATTTGTTGACTATTGTGAAAATAGTAAAAAAGAAGAATTGCTAGAAAGAGAAAATCAAGCTAGAGAGATAGGAGTAGGATTATGGGAAAGATCGGAATATTATAATCGAATAAATATTACGTCATTAGCTTACAATCCTGATGGCTCAGATAGAGACAATATGAATGGAGAGAATTTAACTTTTCATAATGAAGGGGATGAACAGATAAATTTAACTGGATGGATTATACAAGACCGAGCAGGACATGCTTATGAATTTTCAGAATTCGTGATAAATACCGGAGTCGAATTTACAATATATTGCGGAAATGGAGAAGATAATCAAACTGAAATTTATTGGGGTTCGAATTCACCAATATGGAATAATGATGGAGATAGGATGACACTTAGAGATATTAATGGATATCTAGTGAACGAATTTAAATATGAAGATTCTGAATATGAATCTGGAACAGAAATTGAATAAACTATGAAAAAGAAATTATTGTTTATCTGTGTTGGTAATTCTTGTAGATCACAAATGGCAGAAGCTATCGCTCGTGACATGGGCTATGAAGTGGAAAGTGCAGGAACAAAACCTGCAGAAATGGTACACCCCAACACAATAAAGGTATTAAAAATGAAGAATATTGATGTTGATGACCTTAAACCAAAACATATTGATTCAATTGAAATAACCGAAAAAATGACTGTAATCTCAATGGGTTGTGGAGTAGAATGTCCAAATATAAAAATCGATAAAGATTTAGGTTTAGAAGATCCAGAAAAGATAGAAGATTATATAGAAACAGCAGAAGAGATTGAAAACTTTTTGAAGGGATTATGATTGTTTAAGAGATACTCTTGGTCTTTTAGTTTTAGTTACTTTCTTTGAACCCCATCTCATTGGTTTCAAAACTTTTTCAGCCAAGTCCATATTGTCTGTTTTCAAAACAACGCGACTTCTATATTTTGAAGTGGTTGCATAAAGATATTGAATATTGATTGAAACTTCAGACAATTTATCAGTTATCTGCATTAACGCTCCAGGATAATCTGATACTTCAAAAATGAGAACTGGAGATAAGATTGTGTTAAACCCCATATGATCAAGAACGATGCGCGTTTTCATCGCGTCATTCGTAATCATACGTATTACGGCATGATCGGAGGCGTCGGTCATCGAAATTGCTCTAATATTGATACTCGCTTCATTCAATGTGTTACAGACGGATTGTAATTCTCCTGGATTATTTTTACACATGAAAGAAATTTGACTATCTTTATTATATTTTTCACCCATACTGAATCTCTATGTACCAAATATATAAAATATTATGTTAAAATTAATGTTGACTTAGTAAGCTGAAATATCTTTCTTGGCGATCGCATAAAATAGAAATTACTAATCCCTCGGGTTGATGTTTTTCAATGTATCTTTCAGCGGCTAGAATGTGGGCTCCGGAACTGATTCCGACCATCAAACCTAGCTCTTTTGTGAGTTTGCGAATTCGAGCAATCGAATCTTCAGAAGAAACTGCTACGACTTCGTCCACTAGATTCATATCAACAATAGGAGGTATGAAACCGTCACCAATTCCTTGTATCATATGTTCACCTGGTTCACCGCCACCCATAACTGCAGATTCTGTCGGCTCTACAGCGACGATTTGAACATCGGGAAATACTTCGATGAGTGCCTCTCTAACACCCATTAAAGTTCCACCCGTGCCTGTGCCTGCAACGAAAGCAGAAATGTTTTGATTTAAATTCAAATCAGCTACTTGGCGGATTATTTCTTGACCTGTGGTAGAGTAATGACAATCTATGTTATCTATATTTTCAAATTGATTGGGACAATATGCGCCCATTTCTTTGACTAGTTGATCTCTGTATTCTAAAGCTCCAGCAAAATCATTATTTCCAACCTCGAAGATTTCCCCTCCGAATGAACGAATCATGACCTTTCTCTCCTCACTCATATTCTTAGGCATGACTGCAATCATTCTGTATCCGCGTTCTGCAGCTAACATTGAAAAAGCAATTCCAGTATTGCCGCTAGTTGCTTCGATAATTGTGCCTGATTTTTTGATATCTCCGCGTTCTTCAGCCAAATCCAAGAGATGTTTAGCCATACGATCTTTGATACTACCACTAGGATTTGAAGATTCTAATTTTGCATAAAGATTCTTCGAAATTTTAACAAGAGACGTATTTCCAACGCAATTTGAAACCGATGATTTGGTCCGAGAAGTGGGTGAAACTTTTGAAGTTAAATTTGACTTAGCAGACGCTGAATTATTCAAAAAAACACCTATGTTTCTTGGATAAGGAATGAGTTTATAAATTGACTTGAAGAAAATAAAAAATAATTATCTTGGAACTAAATCAGATTGGCGAAAGATGCGTATCTTTTGTTTTTCAGCTAAATGAATCATTTCTCTCAAAGAAGATTTTGGCATACCTTTACGATGTAAATATATTCCATCTGCAGAAGAAACAGAAATTGCTTTTTCTAGTAATTTAGGAGTTATAGTTTTCAAACCGTAATTTGCAACTATGTGGCCAAAACAGACTTCGTGTGAAAAGAGAGCTTCTGTGAATCTTGGAGCGTAATGACCGCCACCAATTCCTACTAATTTAGGCCCTTTTGATGGTTGAAAATTTAAAAGCGATTTTGCAATTGCCTCTGCCGGTTCTTTCAAAATCCACCGATCTGGAGAAGAACCTATCTCAATAAAAAAAGTGGGCGTTTCAACATAGGGGCCATGATGTGTAGCTTCTAAACAAATTTGATAGTCGTTCGGAGCATTTTTCTGTAATTCTAATAAAAGACCAGACATCTCCGCAGGAGATGTATGAGATACATCGTTATCACTACCTCCATACTCTGCTATCCCCCAATTACCAATGGGATGAACAGTTAAGCTTGGAGTGCCGCTTGCAGCTTTATGTCTTGATAAGAAAGCAAGAATATCTATAGTTCTGTTTGTTTCTTTTTCCCAGCGTGCATCTATGTTTTCAGCATTTATGTGTAATTCATCAATCATCGCCATCTGAGTGTTTTTGTTACAAAAGAAATTGTAATCTTTAGTAAGTGTCCAAATAGGATTTGAATCGAAAATACCTGTTTGCTCCCAAGAACCTAACTCCAATAAAGTATCATGCAGATTAACCGATGCGACATCTGACTTTGATGCAAGAATTAAATTCATATTAAATATTTTTATTTACTAAATCGACTTTTACACCATGCTCAGTGGCTATTTGTTTGGCTTTATCGTAACCAGCGTCTACGTGACGCATGATGCCTGTTCCGGGGTCAGTAGTCAGAACAGTTTCTAATCGTTTATCAGCATCTGCAGTACCATCAGCAACAATGACCATACCTGCGTGTAATGAATAGCCAATTCCTACACCTCCTCCATGATGGAAGCTAACCCAAGTCGCTCCCGCCGCTACATTTAACAATGCATTCAAAAGCGGCCAATCTGCAATGGCATCTGAACCATCTAGCATATCTTCAGTTTCACGATTAGGCGAAGCGACTGAGCCGCAATCCAAATGATCTCTGCCGATAACAATAGGGGCTTTCACTTTGCCATCTCTAACTAATTTATTGAATGCGAGACCGGCTTTTGCTCTTTCACCATAACCTAACCAACAAATTCGTGCTGGAAGACCTTGGAACTGAACTGTATCTCGTGCCAGCCCTATCCAACGTTTTAATGGTTCATTATCAGGAAATAAATCTAGAATGACTTTATCAGTTTCATAAATATCATTTGGATCTCCTGACAAAGCAGCCCATCTAAATGGACCTTTACCTTCACAAAAGAGAGGTCTGATGTATGCAGGAACGAAACCTGGAAAATCAAAGGCGTTTTTTACACCGGCTTTTTCAGCTCC
>MIZB01000219.1_pt1 | contig 13074 bp, 10 predicted proteins | sample 888171 | NCBI WGS metagenome assembly MIZB01 (sample SAMN05440186, study PRJNA335308) | marine metagenome | isolation source: marine water
CACCTCCAAAGAAGGAATCTAAGCCAAAACCACGTCTGCCCTCTATCCCTCAAATATGATGGGGGAGAGCCGCCTCGCGGTAGTTGATGACTGTTGCTGGGACTGAAACCTTGGCCCGCGACTTAGAGTCTCTACTAGACAGTGAACAAGGTGAAATGCTGGCTTCTGCAAGTGATTTTTTCAGAACAAGAGTGAAACGCTTCGCGATGACATTTTTCGTCGGAATGATTGTTGGATACCCAATTGCAGGAATGGCCTTGACATGGTTGCTTGGCCAGGCAAATTTAGTACCGAATGAAGTTTCTATTGTGGTTTTACAGCCCTTGGAAGTAGTCATTCTCCAATTAAGACTGGCTGCTCATTTTGCAGTATTATTAGTGGTTCTTACAATCACATTTGAGGCGGCATTATTGGCCTCTCGTAGTGAACAATTAAAGGCGAAATTAAAGGGTGTAGAATTGTCAAACTTTTCTTCATTCAGCAGTGTAATTTTGTCATTACTATGTGCAATTTTACTGGGCATAGCAGGAATATGGTATGTTGTTGATTTCTTACTACCTATTTTACTTGAATATCTGCAAGCGGATGCTGCAGCAATAGGAGCCACTACAACTTGGCAGTTATCCGCTTGGATTGGATTCATTGCAGGCCTATGCCTCGGTGCAGCTATCGGATTCCAAGTCCCACTTGTAACCTTGATTTCCCTTCGAGGTGGATTGGTTGAAAGAGAGATGTTAACCCAATATAGACGTCACTTCTGGTTCGCTGGATTTTGTGTTGGAGCAATGCTTTCTCCGCCCGACCCACTGTCGATGTTTCTTGTAGCCGGGCCAATGCTAATTTTATTCGAAATCGCCCTCATTCTTGACCGAATATTCGGCTGAAAATCATTCAACATCTGTTGAATGCCCTAATCGGAACTTTCATCCATCTTAGCCCGATTTCTTTCATCCTCTGCATTTGCTACTGCAATGCCATCTTCAACATCAACCCACCACATCATAATCGTTCCAGATATAATGAGAACTGCCAAACTAGCGATTGCAACTCGACTATCATACATCACTGAAAGTGCAGTATAAATCATCGGGCCCATGAAGGCTGCAACCTTTCCGAAAAATCCGAAGAAACCGAAGAACTCGGTACTGCGCGTTTCGGGAACCATTTGTCCAAAGAGGCTACGTGCTAATCCCTGACTCCCACCCATAAGAACACCTGCAAGACAACCAAGCATGAGCCATTGCCAAAAGACAGCCATGCCAAGCGGGGCCCACACATATGTCCGGACGGTTACTGGGATGAAATCGAGTTTACCATCACCAAGATTTGTTGGATGATTAATTCCAACTGTTGTTGAATTAGAAAGTCCCCCTCCAATAACAGATACACTGTATCGGGTTTCTTCATTTGCAGTGAGGAAACCACTCATATTATCTAAATCAGCCGAACCATTGGTATCTTCAGCAAAGTGATTGTTTTTACAATCTATACAGAATGGTAGGATGTGAGCCCAATCATCTTTGAAAGCCTGATCTTCATCACCCACACCCACCAAATCCAATGAGCGAACTGTGATGACATAGGATTCACCATCCCATTCTGCCTGATAGTCGTACTCATCATGATTGTCAAGAGCAAGTGGGGCGAAGGACATTGCGCCAACAATCATCACACACCACATGACCAAGGAGAGTGTCAGTGCTCTCTTCGTTGACCATCTAGCCGCAAGCCAAGTGAAGAAGAAAGCGGCAGGAAAGGCTACGAATTGAATGATGAGAATAGTCAATATTAGTTCACCCATCGTCAACCCGAGAACAGCGATTCCAAATGCACCCGCTAGTGAAGTAACACTGTTGATGCCATCAATGAACAAGAAGTACGCGAACATATAGATGAAAAGCGTCCTGAAATTTCGCCACTCGGATAGAGTTGATACCACTTCGGAAACACCTAACTTTGTCGCGTCTTTGATTGATAGATTCTCAATCTCATTTTCAATTTCTGGCTCAGCAACATAGGCGAAGGTATACCAAGCGAATCCAAACCACCAGATTCCCGAAGAAGCAATGGCCACCTGTGTAGCCCAAAGAGCAAAACCAGTAGAAAACAATAATCCAAGATGAGCAACCAAGAGTAAACCGCCACCAAGATAACCGTATGCATATGCTTTGTTTGAAATTGCATCCATCTCGTGATTTTCACCCTGATAAGGTAGCAATGCGTTGTAGAACACACCCGCAGCATTCAATCCAATATTGGCGAGCAGGAACATGACGAATATCCACACCCAAGCTGAAATACCGAAAAATGGTGCCAATGCCATGAGAAATACAGAGCCGGAACCAAGCCAAGTCATCCATTTAAGTGCGACCATTTTGATGCGCTTACGGTCTGCGATGACGCCAATTGAAGGACTGACGATAGCGACCAGCAATGTCCCCAATGTGACGGCTAAAGACCAGGCGGCATCGGAAGACATTTCCATTCCGATGATTGTTCCTGTCAACCCATTAGCCTCTAGGAACAGTGCGGCAAACCACGCAGGAAGAATAGCGGTTGTAACACTAGTTTCAAACGCAGACTTTCCCCAATCATACATGCAATAGCCGCGGATTTGCTTTGAATTGCCATCACCTTGTGACCCAACTATTTCCTCAACCGCAGTAGCAGCATCACTCATGGATTGGCTTACTTCGCTATCTGCCATGTTTCTCCGAAGGAGCGCACAGACTATGATGCTTCACCAACTATAATCCACGCCCCTTTGGGTTCAAATGTAGAACCTGTAACGGAGGTTAAGGGGGAGTGAGTTTGACTTGGGAACAACCGAGACAAAATTCTGTAGAAGCACTCTGCTATGGCATCAATCATTTTGATGGTATTGAGTTTGACCTCCGACTTTCTTCTGATGGAGTGCTAATGCTACATCACGACAACACCACTAAGAATGGAGATTATATTGAACTGTTAAGCAGTGATGAATTAAAACCATTTTCTGATAGATTTGATGACTTGCTAGCAAGAAAAGATTTCACAACCCCTTGGCAAGAACAGGGTAAAACTGTGTGCATTGAACTAAAATCACCACATCCAAGTAGTGGAGTTGGTGGTGGTTGGAGAGGTGGTTCAAAACGGGTTGAATACATTTCATCTATGATTAAGATGGTTGATGACGCAATTGCTGAATTTGAACTTCCTGATGGAACTACTGTTCTGTATTCTTTTGACAAAAAATTCCTATCTGCTGTTAAAGCAGCGGGCTGGCAATATCCCAAAGCCCGCCTAATGCCTACATTGAGAGAATGGGGTTCAGGTAATTTACAACGTGCAATTGCGGCACCATCTTTCATCGCCCATTCATTACCTAGATTAATGCGTAAACACCAGAAATGGGGGGCTCCAATGATTCCATGCACAATAGATTATCTTCATGGAATTAATCGCCATCTAACACTTGGTACTAGCGTTGCCCTAACAGGTAAAGGATTAGAAAAATTAACCAAAGCAAGGAAGGGATTCCCTGCCTTTGTTTGGCCAGTTAGAGTTGATAATGAAAAGGCGGTTCTTGACGCAGGGCTCACCGCCCTGACTGATGATGCATCTCCTGAAATCACTCATCTTCCTGATGGCTCTCCTAGGTTAACTAGGCCAGCTAGTGAACCGCTTTTTGACGGACAACATATTCCATGGCATGAAATGACAAGTGAAGGCCGAAAGGAATTCCTTTCAGCCCAAAGAACACGCTGGCAATGGAGACGCAGTATTGATGAATTGGTGGATTCAAGTGATGGAAACCAAATCCCTTGGGAAGTACCACGAATAATTGGTCATCGTGGCGCTGGAAAAACCAAATTTAAGTGAATATTTGGTTGAAATTATTCAAGCCGCTGAACAGGTTGGTCACGACCAATATATTTAGGTCGGTAAATTGGTACCCCACGCCCACCTCTTGCCTTGCGCTCATCAAGAATTTGTGCACTAATTCCGGCAATTCTAGCCCAACCGAAGAATGTTGTGAAATATTCTGGTTTATGGAATCCTACGGCGTGCAACAGTGTTCCTGAAGCAACATCAACATTAGCAAAAGGATTGCTTATCTTTGGATTTTCACCAAGCACTTTTGGTGCAATTTCTCTCAATACCTTCACGATTTTGAAATTATTATCATCGGGACAAATCTCTGAACCTAATGCTATTTGAGCAGCGGCTCTAGGGTCTTCTGCCCTAAGCACTGCATGGCCAAAACCGTAGACAGGACGCTTTGCTGCCAATTCACTTCGAACGAACTTTTCCACCTTATCTGGATCACTGGTTCCAATTCTCTGGATAAACTCAAGACATGACTGATTAGCTCTTCCGTGCAAAGGACCTGAAAGAGCGTTCATTGCACTTGACATGGATGCATAGAGACTAGCCTTACCACTGGCGACACACTTTCCTGAAAATGTGGATAGGTTTCCGCCACCATGGTCCATGTGTAGCACTAGGAAGGTACGCAGTACGCGAATCATATCCTCTGAATCTTTACCTGATACACCCAATAAATGGACGAAATTCTCAACCATTCCCTTTTCTGGTTCACTACCTGATTCAGGTAATCCGTGACCGCCGCGCAATAGGAATATTGTTGCCATCAACTCTGGCATTCTAGCAATAAGATTGAGGCCATCTTCTCGAACATCACCGGTTGTATCAGCAATCCCTAATGCCTGAATTCCAAGTGATAACCAATCCATTGGATGACCGCTACCAGGGGTCAAAGATTCCAGCACTCTAAGTGCACCAGCAGGCATCTCCTCTGCTCGAGCCGCCAAATCTTTGCGGAATTCTTGAGATTCATGGCGATTGGGTAATCGCTTTTCAAAAAGCAGGAAGATAATATCTTCTGGATCCATTTCTGCCAAATCTGTAATTGGATAGCCAACATAGTGAACTCCTTTTATTGAGTCAACGAATGAAGTTCGGCAAGTACCAACAGGAATCCCACGTAATCCCGTATCCAAGTGTTTATCCTTAACTTCAAACAATGTTGGTTCATCCTCATTGTCAGTCATTTGGCAATCACCTCCTCCGGGAATTCACCTCACTCTAGTCGTTGGTATAAGTGCAACGCAATAAGATTCACAAAATGCGTCAACTGAATACTAAGAAAAATAAATTTTCTTCTTCTTCACCACACACATAACAATTACAGCCACATAGCCACCCCTGCAACTGAGAAGATGTCTAGGTGGAAGCGAAGATTTGGCAGCCGAGAGGCCCCTTGGTGGGAAAGTGGTGTCAACTTCATTTGTGTTCCAGACTGTGGACGATGTTGTGATGAACCGGGAGGTATTGTATACCTCTCCCGCGAAGATGCTGAAAGAATTGCTAACCACCTTAAAGTTAGTTTGAAACAATGGTTAGCAGAAAATTGCCGGACTAGTTTCGATGGGAGATTTGTATTAGAATCCAAACCAGAAGATGGGCGTTGTATTTACTTAACAGGTGAGAAAACTTGCAGTATTTATGAGGTAAAGCCTGCCCAATGTTCAGCCTTTCCATTTTGGCGGGAAAACCTAGTTTCTGGCCGGTCTTGGGAGAAAACCAAAGCACTGTGCCCTGGAATTGACCATGCTGATGCAATAGAAATTCATGGTGATTCAATCAAGTTGAATTTAGAAGCCGACCGTATTGCAGAAAAAGGATTCAGGTTCATTTGAAATCACTTTGTCAACTCATCTTTCTTCCAAGTTGAGTTAATGGCTCATTTCTTCTGGGTCAGCAGTTCTGAGAATTACCAACGGTTGCAGAGGGGTTGTTGGTGTTAACAAATCATCTGTAGGTTCGAGGATTACTAACGGCTGCAAAGTGGCTTCGGGTGCTAACAAATCATCTGCAGATACTGATTCTTCATCAATATCCCATTCAGTTTGTGGAATATATTCCTCTATACCAGCCGCTTCGTAGGGTCGTTCTGGCTTAGTTCTCTTCTTGAGAGATTCGCCTGCACCTAATTTTGAAATGCGTGACAATTTACGTTCAATTTCAAGCATTTTATCAGCCATTTCAACCAATTCCTTTGGTTCGGCATCCTCGATTTTACTGGAAATATCTTCCATTTCCCCATGTAAAGAGAATAATTCATCTTGATGCCTGCGAAGCCTAGACTCTAGCCGATCGAGGAATCCTTCACTCATCAAATCAATATTAGGAATCTCTCCTCTCGGCGCCTCTAATGTTGTGGGAACCCCTGCCAATTCAATTCTATCGCGTGCATCCTCAAGTGCACCTTTCTCACGTCCAAGATGCCTCTCAATTAGTGAATCAACCGCATCTCTACTAGTATCAGGCATCAACTCAGGTGGCTGATAATCATCGACAACAGATTCCAATTCACTGATGATATCAACATTTGGTTGTTGCTCCTTGGGTAATACATGGTCAAGCACCTCGCGGACAATTCTCTGCCCTGTCCTCTCAGTATCCCAAGTGATTAGACCATCATCACCTCGCATGACCAATTCTTCTCCTGAAAGTATTGTTTCAATATCATCGACTCCAAATGGCTCTGCCCCAGCCTCAATTGCTAGTGCTACCGCCTCAAAACCAGATGTTGCTGAACTCCAATCACTATTCGACGCAACTGCAATTGTTCGTAATTGTTCATCTGATAGAGGAATACCCCTAATCAAGGCTAAGTTCCTCATAAAAAGAACCAATGTCATGACATCTGGAGTCCCCATGTTGACTTCAACGGATGACCTGAGTACACCAGCTAGTAATCCTGAATAATTGCAGTTTTCACTAGAAGTGATTACCACTTGGACTCCAAAATTAAGACAACTGTCAATGATAACACCTAGATCTTCTTCTCTATCATTGCTAAGCAACTGAATATCATCAATAAGCAGCGCACTACAACCCTGTATTGCGTCTACCCAATCATCTGATAATTGGGATGGGAATGAACCTCCAACAATGATTCGGACTTCTCCTTCAGGTGACCTAGTGTGCATTGATGAGCCAATTGCTCTCAAAAGGTGACTTTTTCCCACACCTTCTTCTCCAATAATGATGAGAGGATTTGCTCGTTCGGATGGGTGAGTTATCACCTCATTCCCTGCAGTACTCGCCAAACGGTTGTTAGGACCAACTTGCCAATTACCCCAAGTGAAGTTTTGGTTAGGTGTAAAGATTGGAGGCCATTGAGGTCGGCCAATCGCCAACTCTTCTGCCACCATATTCAACGGTGATTCAACTGGTGGCGGAACTGTTCCTGTAAGTTCAGAATGATGCTGACGAGCAGACTCACTCGGCCTAGCATGACCTCTTTGCTCAGATAGAACATCCCTCCATAACGGTGTAGAGGCTTTTCGATTGTCTGAATCTTCAACATCTGCGTTTACCCAGGCGGGAAAATTAGGGTTTGGTGCCGAAGTGGCTTCATCAATGTCAATCATTGGAGCATCTGCTTCAACCCCCTGCCGCATTCTCTGTAGCCGTTGAGACGCAATGGTACCAAAATCGCCTGTTTTCTTTTTGACTGCAGTTGAAGTTGAATGTAGGAACGGTCCATCAAATGGATTCCCCACCGCAGGTGGTTTGCCTCTTCGAACATATTGTCCAAGTGATGGTTGAGGTGACTCCGAATCCTCTGAATTAGAATCCGATTTAGACAATAATCGCTTGCTTTTCTCCAATTGTTGTTGGAGAACTGTTCGTCTACTCATGCCCTTCACCAAACATCCTACATTAGTCATTAATTATCAATAATACTGGAACAATCAACCCTCAAAGTCATCTAACATTGATTGAATCTTTTCAATCTTCTCAAATTGGATGAGTTGCTTACGATATTTGGCAGCGACTGTTGGGTTGATTACAGACTTACCTTCTTGGACATTAATTCGAGTGATTAAATCATTTACAATTACTGATTTCTTCTCAAAATCAGCAAGCAATTTCAATCCCTCCTTTGAGTTAGCTTCAATTCGATCAACAAGTTGACGAATTGGATGGCCTTTATCAGCCAAAGTATTGATTCTTTCAAGGATCTTCAAATCAATTCCAGACTTCTTCACCATTTGTTTACGGTCAGCATAAAGAGCTTCTAACTCTGAACCAACTAACATTTGTGTAAGAGTCTTTGATTTCTGTACGCGAACCGCTGATTCTCTAGCAAGAGGATTGGTCACCAAATCCGGAGCGAGTGAGGTTGGCCCTTCTTCAGATGCACTAACCACCGCAGCACCCCATTGACGTGTGTTGGCACCAGAAATTGAAGCGGTTTTTGAAACTTTTACGCCATGACGTAGAGACCTTGAATTGTCAACTGCAGCATTCATTCCACGAGTCTCAAGAACTTCCCAGTTCCTTTCTTCATCGGTTTCCCATTCACCAACTTCTCTAAATTCGTCCTTCTTGTAATTGAGCGCGGTTACCGAACTATCTATCGCTTCAAAACCAGAATCTTCTAATTGGCCTTCAAATTGCTTACTGTTTTCAGCGGCATAATGCATTGATGCCTTTTCAAATTCTAATATATCGGGTTTACGAGGCACGCTTATTCGCCTCTTTTGCTTGTTACGATAATTTACTGTAGGATGATTTGGCCCAGTATATTCTGGTTCAACCGTTGGCTCAGAAACGTTCTCAACATCAACAATCACAGTCTCAACAGAATTATCTTCATCAGAAACCGTAACCTCAATTATTTCAGAAGTTGAAACCTCTTCTTGAGAAATGGTTGGTGGCTCATCATCCATATTAGCCGAGGGAGCCGTTGCCCAACTCGGAAGGGCGAAATTACCATCTTCATCACCACTATGCTCAACCGTTTCTACAGATTCATCATCAGGGATTATTTCTTGCGAAGCAATAGGTTCTGGTTCTACTTCTGATTTCATCTCATCAATCAAAGAACGCGCTGAAAATGAGGTTTCGGGTTGAGTGAAATGAGACGCCGTGACGGCAGAATCAACTTTTGTTGGTGATTCTTGTGCCTGCTCATCAGAGGAAAGAAGGCGTGACGCAGCAGCCTTGAAGTCGCCTTCTGCCTCTGTAACAATGTCAATTTTTTGTGGTTCTGGAATCCTTAACGATTCTGTTTCTTGACAGAATGAATGGCCTTCAACCACTGCTGGCCTCTGAGCCCATTCACCAATTGTGCCAGCACTTATCTGGTCACATTCTCTTAGCAATAGCGAACGTTCACGCTGATCCCATACATCAAAATCAGCAGGGATTAACACCATGTTGTTGGAAGTTTGAATGCCATCAAATAAATTACGTAACATCCCTATCAATCGGCTAAATCCATGGATTCCACTAAGATATTCAACTCCATCAAGAATAATTACTGCTCTTGATGAGCCCCACAGGAATTCATCGCATTTTCGTCGGATTTCTTCTAGCCCAGGATTAACTGTACTCACCCCTTCAACATCTCGTTCACTAAGCCAGCAACAAACCGAAGTTGGTAATCCAAAATCGTCAGAAATTCGCTTAGGTGGGCTACGTGACAACACCATTATCGGATGGCCGATAGCAGCAAGATGTGCTACAACTTTAAACACTGAATCAGGGGTCTGTTCATCGATTAGATAACTACAACCTGATTCTAATTCTTCCCCTGGATTATAATCAATAACGTCTGCGAAATCATCCTCATCTGAATCATCTTCATCATCATCTAAGGTCTGTTCAGTCATCGTCCATTCGCGATTACGCTTTGACCGCCACCAATCAGAATCTCGCTTTGTATCAGTTATCCACCCCTGGGTTTTCTTGCCAGCATAATTTTCTGAACCAGAAAAATGCAACTTTGCCTCTGGATGTAAATCAGCAATCAATCCAAGATCAACATCTGTATGAACTGAAATCCGTGAATCATCCGCCGCAGCACATTTCCTCAATTCATCCAATGCTGTATGACCCATCAATAATTCAGTTGACTCAAATAGAGCCATTTCAGGTGCCCCATCTGAAATCACAAGTTGAGCAATACTTACTGGATTGGTTGGTTGTTGAATCCTAATATAGCCGCTATCACCTTCTCTATCGAAGTCAATCAGGAGTAACTCAAGCACCCCAGAACCACCTCTACGCACCTCCTTGGTGATGCCCTTGGGTAGTTCAGCCATGCCAATCCTCGGCCCTCGTCTTGCTTGACCCCCTCTTGAACGTGGCCCTTCACGTGCGCGTACTATGGCCGATTCGCCAACTTACCTCAATTCACCGACCTAATTGTGGAGACCTGCAATAATAGTAAAAAAACAAACTTATTGGCTAGTGAATTTATTCACTAGAGCGTGATTAATCACTTGACATACCAAGAATCTGGTGTCCACGGCCAAACCAGCCCCAACATCACGAAAATTGAATGAAGTGGCCCCCCCTACGGCTGTTATGGATGACCTACCAGATGATGCTATCTTGTGGTCGGTTAACTCCGATATTGCCAAGGTTCAACGACAAAATATGTACAATGCTGTGTTTTTCACATTTGCAGGTTTCTTTGCCATAATAATTTGTTTCAAAATCCTGTCTGTTTTTGGTTTAGACAATATGATTATTCTGTTTATTCTCGCTGTAATTATCGCATTCATGCTGTGGAAAGAGCTTTCAAGAAATATCAGAAAGATGGCACTACTAGACTTGGTTGCAATTGGAAGCGGACATCCATGGCATCCAAGTGAAGGCATGGAGAACAACTCCGTTTTTGTTTCAGATGGGGAATCATGGCACCTAATCCCTCCAAAAGTTCGCATCTCACCTCAACCGGGTTCAGGAAATGAGAGCACTCTTCTGAAGAAAAATGATATGGATGGCAAAACTATGTTGCGATGGCAGCATCCGCCTGACCCACTTACTCGCGGAGTTCTATCACTAATCAATCAGGCTCTTTCTTTCCGTGACGCACAAGAAAGGGATTTCGACTCGGAAGACCCAATAGAAATGGCAAGAGAGAGAGAAGAATTGGAGTTTTACCCTGTAGAAAGAGTGTGGGAAGAAACAACACAGGGATCTTTAGCACCGGAACCAGGAGCACTACTTCGCAAGATGAGAACACATAGTGCTGAAATCATCAAGAAAGATGACGAACAGTAATGCCCGCACCCTATTCAACGTGAATGTTAATGCTGTTCAGTCAGTAGGAATACAATATGGACTCGTGGCGCCAGCGTTTGGAGTCGCTTGATGAAGCGCAAACTGAGATGCTCTTGGGCTCCCCAATGTCCCAGCGTTTTGCATCTTGGCCACTTTCCGTAAGTCACCCAGCGATTGTGGGAGCATTCTATGGTTTGCTACTAACAGCCGCCTTGATTATTCCAATTGGATACCACCAACTTTGGGATATTGAGTTGTGGTTTAGAGAAGTTGCCTTCAGAGGTTTGAGTATCGCCCTTGGATTAGCATTAGCAGGACAATTTTCATCCTTGATTAGCAAATTTTTCCAACGCCCACCAATAACACCACCTAGAACCGTACTTTTCACCATGCCTTTTGTTGGATTCATCATCTTGCTAGGTAGTTGGATGGATTTGACCCCTCAAATCCCAGAGATATTAGCGTGGTTGCTAATGCTTACACCAGGACCAATTTATGTGCATCTTTCTTGGGCTCCTCGTTACAGGATGCTAACGATGTTAGAAGATGGAAAAGACCCATTTGGCCCATCAAGAGTTGAACTTGGTCAAATGGAAATGGAGCAAGAACTCGTAGATGCTGTGAATGCCATTGATGATTAATCATCAAATTAAGTTCACAATTTTGCCAGCGGTTTCGTAAGCAATTAGAATCTCATCTAATTGCTCATCTGTCAATCCGGTTGACAATTGATTGCGCACCCGCGCTTTATCTCGCGCCACCATCGGAAATACAATCGCACCGACAACAACACCGAGTTTGCGCATTTCTGCTGATAACTGCTTAGCAACTGAAGATTCGCCACACATAACTGGAATAATTGGAGTTGTTGACATTCCTAAATCGAAGCCAAGAGAGAGCATTTCACGGCGGAATCTATCGGTGTTCTCCCACAATCTAGCATGATGCTCTGGTTCCTCCATCAACACCTCAACAGCTGCCTTTTGAGCCGCTGCAACCCCAGGTGGTTGACTCCCTGAGAGCAACCATGAACGAGAGTGATTCAATGCATGATTTCGGACTTGTTCACTACCCGCAACTATTCCTCCTTGAACACCAAGAGCCTTTGAGAAAGACCCGATTTCAAAATCAACCCGGCCTTGTAATTTGAAATGGTCAACAATACCAGCACCCCTGCCACCCAAAACACCCTCGCCATGGCAATCATCTACGAACACCATCGCGTCGTACTCCTCGGCTAATTCCGTTATCTCGTATAGAGGTGCAATATCTCCATCCATTGAAAATACACCATCAGTAATGATTAGTTTGCGCTCACTTCCCGAGTGCTGACGAAGTACCTCTTCTAAGGCGCCAACATCGTTGTGTGGGTAGACTGCGCGGCTTGCTTTGGTTAGGCGAACTCCATCAATAATTGATCCGTGATTTAATTCATCTGAGATGATAACATCCTGTTTCCCAGTCACCAAAGTAGGGATTAGTCCAACGTTTGCAGTATATCCTGCCGAATAGATTAGAGATGCTTCTACACCCTTGAATTCAGCGACCTTTTTCTCGGCTTCTAAGTGAATATCCATGGTGCCGCTAATGGCTCTAACTGAGCCACTTCCAACACCGTATTCTTCTGTGGCTGCGATTGATGCGGCAACCACCTTTGGATGAGTAGTCAAATTCAGATAATTGTTGGCTGAGAGCATTATCATCTCTTTGCCATCAACAGTACAACTAGGTGTGCTGGCTGATTCTAGTGTGGGTGGCTCCCACAGTAGATTTTGCGATTCTAGCGCTTCGAAACGCTCGCGCATCCACGGGATATCTCTCGCCATTAAGTGGGCAACTACGCGCCCACCTCTTTTTGATTGCGATACAATAACCTCAACTATATTGGAAGGTTAGAAATGATTTTTAGTTCATCTAACCGGGAAAATCAATTTTTCCATTCATCCCAAGGTAAGCCTGCATGACTACGATACCACCAACCAC
>MIZB01000220.1_pt1 | contig 13028 bp, 11 predicted proteins | sample 888171 | NCBI WGS metagenome assembly MIZB01 (sample SAMN05440186, study PRJNA335308) | marine metagenome | isolation source: marine water
AAGAGGTCTGTCCTGTGGATGCTGTACTGATTACAGATCCTGGTGATGTGGTCGATTCAGCGGCACCTGCCGCTGAGGAAGCACCTGCAGAAGAATCAGGGGGAGGAAGCACTGAAGAAGAAACGCCTGTAGTCCGAGCTGAAAGTTCAGCAACGGGAATGTCATTGAATCATGCACCTAAACCGACAGAATGGTTGGATAAAATGAATGAAGTTCTTGAAAAAGAAGAGATACCTTCGACTGGAATTGAAAAAGCTAAAAATATGTTTAAGGATTTGAGAAAGGAAACATTAGACTCCCTATCGAGAGGTAATGAATACATAGCTTTAGTTGATGAAGAGAAATGCATCGGTTGTACACAATGCGTATACTTCTGTAATTTTGCTTCGATAGATATGGTTTCTCATCATTTAGATGCACGTACTATTGAATTCGAATCTAAAAAAGCTCAGATTATGGAAGATACGTGTACTGGTTGTACTTTGTGTGTTTTTGCGTGCCCTGTTGAAGCCATAACAATGGAAAATAGAAATTGAGTGAAAGAAAGGCTTTCCTTGATTTGCCAAATTTAATTGTAATTTCGATTTGGTTTGTTGCACTGTATCTGATTTTTTTCATGAGTAGATATGATTGGAGTACAATGGTACTTATGCGTGCAGCAATTGTTGTTTGTTTATTTTCTGGTGGGATGTCGTGGTATGTTTTAAAGCGTAAAAATAAATTTTCAAGAACAGAAAGAGAAGAAGAAGTAATGCCTGCAGTTGGAGAAGTAGAAAATATAGAGAAAGGAGTAGAGGGGAGTAAATTTGTCTCTGAAAAAACATATAGAAAAATAACTTGGATTACAACTATAGGAGGGATAGTGATGTTTTCAATATTCTTAGAATATATAACATACAGAAGCGATTATAGAATTGCTCTGATATCGTTGCTGATTGGTATTGCAATTTCTAGTATTCCATTATTTGTTAATGTAAAAGATGATATAGAAAATATAATGGAAAAAGCTGAAAGAGAACGACAAAAGGCGTGGCGAAAAGGTAAAGTGAAACCACCTAATGGAGAAACGTGAGTGACTTAATTGAAAAAGTGAAAAGTGAAATAATACCGCAAAAGAAAGAAGAAAAAGAAATCAAAGAGATTGCGGATAAAATATTGAAGAAAGCAGAGAATGAAGTCCCAGAGGGAGTGGAAGTGATGCTTGTTGGATCTGTTGCTAAAGGTACATTTTTAGTAGATGTAGATATTGATATCTTTCTTAAATTTCCAATAGATATAGATCTTAAAAAAGAAGGATTAGACGTAGCAAGGAGAATAATATCCAATGGAGAAGAAATGTACGCTTCTCATCCATATTTAAGAGGAGAAATTGAAGGAAAGTTTGTAGATATTGTGCCGTGTTACAATATAGATAATGTTAAAGATTTGAAATCTGCAGTAGATAGAACACCATTTCATACAGAATATGTCAAAAAAGAGATGAATGGAATGGAAAATGAAATAAGATTGACTAAACAATTTATGAAGGGAATAGGCGCATATGGTGCATCTTCGTCTGTAGGTGGATTCTCAGGATATTTAATAGAGATTCTAGTTATAGAAAAAAATGGGTTTGAAGGATTCATAAAATGGTTATCTGAATGTAAATGTCCTTTGATAATACACACTATTGGGGAAAATAAACATCGTGATATTATGGTTATGGAAGATCCTGTTGATTCGAAACGTAACGTAGCAGCATCTGTAACAGTAGATGTTCTTAGTGTGGCCATTCTAGCAGCCAAAACCTTCTTGAAAAATGAAAGTCGGAGTTATTTCTTTCCCAATCATAAAGAGAAAGAGGAGTGTGGAAAGATGACCATTATTAATCTTAACAGGCCGAATATGGATGATGAAAGTGCTCTTTCGTGGTTACGCAGTGAAGCTCGGAAAATAATTAGGAATTTAGAAGATTTTAAGATTATATCATGTGAAGTAAAAATAAATAAAAAAGCGACAATAATAATTGAATCTGAAATAATCAAAAGATCGGATAAAATTAAACATATAGGACCTGAGCCATGGAAAGAGGGGGCAGTAGATTTCTTAGTAAAATATCCAAATACCAGTATATTTGAAGGGAAAATGGTAATTGCTAAGAATCCTAGATTCGAAACAATTGAAAATGCTATTCAAGATTTAATACCTGAAGCAGAAGTAAAAAGTAAAGAAATAATGCCAAAGAAATTACCTTGGCTGTAAAATATTGTGAGGAAGAGTGTGGGCCCGAAAGCCCACAAACTCATCCAAACTTTTTTCCGGTTTTATCTAATCTAGAAGTTAACTTCGTAGATTTGATCGCCTGTTGGGTTAAACTTCAATGAGAAGGCATACCCGTTTAGCGAGAAACCGAGACAATCCGATGATGCATCGAATTTGTCACCTGGAGTCAACTTTCCGTCAAAGTCATTGTCTGAAAAGACAATGCACATGTCGCCAGCGCCGTCACCGTCGCTGTCTGCTCCAACGTAGTACCCATAGACATCAGATACAAAGCCCGACTGAGCTGTGTTACCTGAGGTATCCTTTAGGAACCATTCAACAGAGTTTACGGACACGGATGGTGTCATCTTAATGATTTCTACCCTCCAGTCGTCTCCAGCAGCCGATGGTGCCATAGCGCCAATCGGAGCTTGCTTGTTTGTACCAGCTAAGAAACTGCTAGCCCAAACGTACAGAACAGCAGCCAAAACGACCGTAATCGCAACCATCAAAATGACGGCGATTACAGGCGATACAGCCTGTTCGTCTTTTACAATTCTTCTATTCATGTTACGTCCTCTAGCCCTTACGGGCTCAAACAGAAAGAGATAGGGTGGATATATACGTTACGATTGCTCTTTTCGAGTGAAAATAAGTACTGAAACTAAGATTAAAGCTACTGTAGAAAGAGCTCCGAACCATGCTAAATCTTCTGCCCAAGTAGGGACGACTCCTGATTCTGAAGAAACAGGTGGTGGTGGAACAAGCCATTGACTAGAAAGGGCAATATCTCCAGTAAGTGTGCCATTTTCGTTAGAAATGAGAAAATCTACACTAAAGATTGAACTCCCTTCACCCAAATCGAAAGAAGAAGAAGGGGCAGACCACCAAAACGACCAATTTTCATAATTGTCGCTTTCAGATGGTTCCGTAATCAATAATGAATGAAGTTCATCCTCTAAAACAACGTCGTTGAAGCTTAGAGATCCGTTCGTAACTGAAATATTTAACCCACCTATATTCGAAGTTGAACGAACCATAATATTAACTTCATAAATTGAGCCTTTTTCATATCCATGCGATATTGCATCATCGAGACCTGTAATGAAATAGGAAGTTTCAGACTGAACAGGAGTAGAAAGTAATGAGAAACTGAATAAAGATAATGAAACAAATAGTGCTGCTAATATACGTTTGGAAGTGTATTTGAACATGGTCTAAAGCTCTAAAATTTAACTTACTATTTAAGCATGAACCTGTTCTAGAAATTTACTTGATTAATCCTTTGCGATGTAATGCATCAAAAAGAATACGGACGTCGGAATCGTCCATGCCTAATGATGATGCTGCTTTTTCTATAGTAAAATTTGGATTTTGTATACTGAAATAAAGAAGACGCCTCTCATCGTAAGTACATTTTGATTCGATTGTGATTTTATATAATTCTTGATTGACTAAATTTGTCAAATGAATAAGTGATTTTCGTTCATCCTCTGTATCTTTTAATGATTTTTCAATATCTTTAGACACTCTATCTAATAAATTAGCTCTTTGAGATAAATCCATTTTTCTAGAGGAATTTATAGCATCCATCATATGTTTATGTTTGGGGAGATCTAAAATTGCATCTTGTTCGGAAGAAGAATGAGCTTGTTCTTTAAATGTAGATGGACTAACATCAACATGAAGAGAAATACTGCGTGTAGAATAATAAACTCTGCGAGAAGGACCTCTATTGCTCGGTTCTGTTTCGGAATTCACTAAGCCGTGCTCTTCTAAAATATTGAGATGTTTGACTACTGCTTGTTGTGTTACGGACATTTCTTTCGATAACTGAAGAGGGTAATGGCCTTCTCTTGATAAAAGTTCTAGAATACGACGTCTTGTAGGGTTTTCCAATAAATAAAATAAGTCATTGACCTCGTTTAGTGACATATACACCTTAGGTTGTATACCTATAGTTAAAGTTTTCTGAAATAAAAATAAAGTAGTGAATGCGAATAAGTTTTAATCAATGGTTTCTATTGTGTAAACGATGCCGAAAAGGGTGCGTGACAAGGAAATAATTGAGGCGATTGATCGAATTTTACAAAAGCGTATATTTATTGATAGTCAAAAAAAACTGCATCGAGAAGTTTTGAATATATTAACGGAAAGTGGAAAAGAATCTGGTATTAGTGCTGAGAGAATGAGAATTGTTGGGATTAATTCCGGGAAAATCAAGATAGATATTAAAACAAGAAGTGTAGAAAATGTTCCTGAAACTGAAACAGGGTATTTGAGAAAAAGGAGAATAGCATATGATGGAGATGTTCGTAGATGGAGAAGAACTGGGATGGGGACTGATAGAAAGGGAAGAAAATATAAAAAAGGAGAATTTGCTTCTGTGGGACAACCTTGCCCTGTTTGTAAAAATCTATTAGAACGAATGGAAAATAGAACTTTGTTTGGAGGAAAGGCCATGATAGGTTTCAAATGCAGAGTTTGTAAATATGTAACAGGGAGAAGATGGAGAGAGCCTGCAAAATATACTTTCAGTCTCAAAAAATGAGGTTTAAAGAGAGAAAATGAAATTGGGTGAATTGGTATTAATTAGACATGGACAATCGACATATAATTTAGAAAATAGATTTACGGGGTGGAAAGACGTCCCCTTAACAGAATTAGGAAAAAGAGAAGCTTTTGAAGCTGCAGAAATATTAAAAGAGAAGAAAATTGATATTGCTTTTACGTCCGATTTATATCGTGCACAAAGGACATTAGATATAATTTTAGAAGGTATAGAACAAACAGAAATAGAAGTGATTAAAAATCAAGCACTTAACGAAAGAGATTATGGCGATTTGATTGGGCAAAATAAAAAAGAAGTCGCTAAGAAATTTGGAAAAGAACAAGTTAGAATATGGAGAAGGAGTTATGATACTGCCCCGCCCAACGGTGAGTCGCTTAAAATGACTGCAGAGAGGGCGATTCCATACTTAGAAAAGGAAATAATGCCTAAAATATTAGATGGAAAAAATGTATTAGTTGTTGCACATGGAAATAGTCTTAGAGCAATTGTAATGAAATTGAAGAAATATAGTCCTGAGCAAATTTTACAAACGGAAATCGGATGGTGCGAACCATGGATTTTTGAAATGAATAGAGAAGGTGAAATTATTAGTTTTGCCATAACTCCTAGACCTAAATCTAAGAGTATGAGCAAACTGCCTGAATTCTAACTATATGCCCAAGATTTAACATCTTCAAGATTTGCTTTAGTTGGTTTTACAGCGACGGAACGCCCCCATTCGTCATAAATTATCACATGCTCTCCACGTATACCGAACTTTGCTGAAACGAAATAACCGCTTTCTGATTTGATTTGGACTACCATTTGCTTACTATCCTCGATCTTGACCCACCCTACGTGGTGGCCCTTCTCTTCGAAGTGTGCTTTTACCATTTCTAGAAATCTTTCGGTGGCACTAGTCATAAAAAGTCCAATCCCAATTTCGAGTGACAGTTAATAACGATTTTGTAGATAGTTTACTATTAAACTGGACCTTATAAGGTTCTAAAGCCCCGTAGTGTAGTGGTCCATCATTCTGGCCTTTGGAGCCAGAGACCCAGGTTCGAATCCTGGCGGGGCTACCAATACTCTAAGATAGATTGTACAAATGTTGAAATTTTTGCTTTAGATATCTGATAAACGCATCACTTGATGGTTTTTCTCCAGTAGCCTGTAATATCAAATCATCAGGTTCCCAACGGCTGCCGTGTATGTGTATGTTAGTGCGCATCCAATCCAACAATGGTTGCGTTTCGCCACGTGAAATTAGAGAAGGCAAATCTGGAATGTCACGTAGTGTAGCTTCCCATAATTGTGAAGCATAAAGATTTCCTAAAGTATATGTTGGGAAATAACCGAATGCACCCATACTCCAATGGATATCTTGTAAAACTCCTTGGGCATCATCTGGTGGAGTGATACCGAGATAATTTTCCATCTGTGAATTCCAAAATTGTGGTAAATCATTTACTTTAACATTACCATTTACCAAAGCTTTTTCGACTTCATAACGTATCATGATATGTAAATTGTAAGTTGCTTCATCCGCCTCTACTCTAATAAGAGAAGGTTCAACATTATTCACTGCGCAATGGATAGTATCTAAATCTAAATCGCCGACATCAGGGAAAACTTCGCAAAAATCAGACAACCAATGATTCCAAAATTCTCTACTACGGCCGACTACATTCTCCCATAATCTGGATTGAGATTCGTGAACACCTAAGGAAACTGCTTTGCCTAATGGAGTCCCTTCGTGCTCTCTAGATAATCCTTGTTCATATAGGCCATGACCTGTTTCATGCATTACACCGTACAAACAACCAAATGGAAATGATTCATCATAACGTGTTGTAAAACGTACATCATCAGGACCTGCACCAGAACAGAATGGGTGTGTAGAAGTATCCATGCGCCCACCTTCAAAATCGAAGCCGATTGCTTTTGCAACTCGTAGAGAGAAATCGCGCTGACCTTCTTCAGAAAAAGAGGTTGACTTCAGAAAAGTAAGATCTGGTTTTGAGGTACTCTCACCAATTGCTTTTACCAAAGGAACGATTTCTTTACGTAGACCTGCAAAAAGTAAGTCCAACTGAGATACTGTCATTCCCTGTTCATAAATATCCAACATCGCATCGTAAATGTTTTCTTCGTAGCCATAATGTTCAGCTGCCTGGCAGGCCAAGTCCAAATTTTTCTCTAAGGCTGGGGCGAATTGGGTAAAATCATTTTCCGCCCGTGCTTTTTGCCAAATTTGTAAAGCATGCGATTTATGTCTTGCCATTTCTTCTACTAAACTAGTAGGTAATTTGGTTGCTTTATCGTATGAACGACGTATTTCCCTAATATTGGCAGATTCGATATCTGTAAGATTGTCATTTTCTAAAGAATCCAATAAAGAGCCCATTTCGGGATTTATTAAAGCTGAATGAGCAGTTTTGGAAAGATAGGCTAAAGATTCTGAACGTAGTTGTGCACCCTTAGGAGGCATGAACGTTTCCTGGTCCCAAGCCAAAAGACCTCCGATGCTTTCGATTACGCTAAGTTCCTTTACTCGTGAGATTAATTCATTATAATTTGACATAAAACAGCCAATGCTGGCTAGATTTAAGAACGTGGTATGAATTATTCCAAACCTTGATCTGTAAGTAAGAAATCTGATACGGAGCCTTCAGCTATAGAACGGTGTTTCATTAATCTAGAATGTCTGAGACTTGGAGCCTCACCTTTCTCAAAAAGTAAAAGAGTTTTTGCCATGTAAACTAAAGTTCTACCGAAATATGGTTCTATCTCGCCATTTCTTTCGAATATTTGTGCAGTCATAAAAATTGACATTGGAAGATTTCTAGATATATTTTGAAGAGCCATGAGGATTTTCAAGAATTGTGCTTCGCAGCCTTCCTTATCAAGTGCATAAGCGAGTCTTGTGTGTGCGTTTATCGTGTCCACTACAATGATACCAACATCCGGTTGAATAAGACGTGGATCTGATATTGATTGATATAATTCTCCTTGATCTTTCGGTTCTAGAATAATTAAATCTGCAGTATTTGTTTCGCCAAAAATTTGCTTTATACGTTCGAATGAAACGCCTTCTGTATCGATAAAAATAGATTTCTTACCTGAAGAAATAACTTTCTTAGAGAGTTGGATTGCTAAACTTGTCTTACCACTACCAGGCTCACCATAAGCGAGTGTAGAAGCTCCAATCTCAATGCCACCTTCTAGTTGTTCATCGAGACCCCTACAACCTGTAGAAAGACGTTCTAACACTGATAGAATTAAGTTCTTCGTCTTAAGATAGATAAGAGAACTAACATTGATGAAACTGCAAGAAGTGAAAAGCCCGGTAATGCTTCTAAAAGTCCGCCGGCTTCTTCTTCATCACCATTATCCGGAATGGTTTGATTATCTTCTCCATAATCACAAGAATTTACACCTTCTTTATTTGCAGCAGGATTATAATTCTCTGCATTTTCATCCATACAACCCCAGATATCATCTTGAGGGAAGATGCAAGTTCCATCATCTACATCTGCTTCTGAATCGTAATTATTTGCTGCTGGATCGGTACAACCTTCTTTATCGTAATTACATTGATTTGGGTCGTGAGCAGTGGCATTGTCATCGTAATTATTTGCTGCTGGATCGGTACAGCCGTATACTGGTTGTGGATCTATAGTTATATGTAATTCAAAATAATCGACATCGGTACCATCAGTTATAGTTAGTCCTACTGTATAATTTCCTTCAGTCATGTAAATGTGTTCAGAACGTATCCATTCACCATTTTCTATATCATTATTACATTCATCTTCCATTGAATCTACATTATCGCTTATGCAGTAAGTTATTGTTGAAGTGGTTCCATCACCGAAATCCCATGTAAATGTAATGTTCAAATCGACATCTTCATTGATTTGCGCGGCAAATTCTACAGTTTCATTTACCCTGTAATTATCTCTTTGGAAACCGGTATCCTCAGGATCTTTCATCTGCATACCATCTATAGTTGGAGGTATGTTAGAAACATTGAAATCGCTACTCGTGCTGGTACAATCATCACTATCATCACAGACAATTAAAGTGACTGTGTAGGCACCATCATCGTCATATGTGTGTGATGGGTTTATTTCAGTGACATTCTCACTATCGTCGCCAAAATTCCAAGAATATGAAAGTATGTCATTTACACCTTGATCTGATGAATCAGCAGTGAATGATACTTCAGAACCTTCTACAAAATCGCCAGTAGCGTTGATATCCATTACCTCAGGGGCAAGATTTGAAACGGTGAAATTGATAAACGTATCTGGTGCATAACCTCTATGCTCATCTTTCATAGACAATGTGACACTATAATCGCCATCTTGTAAGTAAGTGTGTGTAGTAGATGAATCGCTGACTTTTGCAGAACCATCGCCAAAATCCCATTCATATTCTATATCATCACCTTCCGGATCAGTGGCAGAGACGCTGAATTGCATTTCCTCACCTTCAAATGGTTCACTTGGATTAACTTCCAACTCATCAATCTCTGGGGCTTGATTAGGACCATATAATTCAATATTGGAATAAACAAAATCATCCTCTAAATCAGAAGAAGAATTGTCATAAAGCTTGAAGTGGAAAGTGTAAGTATCGTGGTCATCTGCTTGCCAAGAACCTGAATATGCATCATTTCTAGCATCCGAATAGATACTTTGATACATGTATATATTTCCATAAGATCCGCCGTCTGTACCGGTGACTGAAAGAATAACCCTTATGTCAACATTACAACCACAGGTTGTTTGAGCATCGTATTCAAATGATATTGAATCGTGCCTGTTATCGGCATCTGTGTCTCCAGTTCCTAATGTGTGGTCATCTTCGAACCATTCTGCACAATCGTCCCCTTCTTCACAAGGTAAAGGTACGTAGTAAAAATTCCCCGCTTGCAACATCTCATCATCGTTTGTAGTGCTTGTTCCTTTTGAATCCCAAAGCTTGAACTTATAGAAATCCTCTTCCCAATCGTCTGTAAAATCAGAGAAACAGGCATAACCATGTTCAGAAGAACCGTTACCTGTATAAGTGTCGGTTTGACAATTCTCAACGAAAACGTCATCCATAGAATAAAACATTACATAAGCATCATCTAAGCTGCCTTTTGGATTACCTCTGCATTCAGAATCCCCACCTTGGCAGACTACGAAGTAATTCATCATATGTGTAGAATTTCGTTCTTGATAAGTTGCAGTACCTAATTCATTTTCAGAAGGAGGAAGATTGTTTACAACAAATGAACCTTCATCGAAAGGAGTGTCGTCTTCTGCTTGCTCTTCGTTGTTATATGCTTTGAAAGTGTAATCTCCATTATCATAATCATTAACGATAACACGGCCATTAGAACCTGTTTCTATGTTATCAACGACATTGCCTGAACTGTCGAATGTTTTAATCTCGACGCCTTCTCTATTACAGGCGGTTTTACTGCATGCTTGAAATTGTAAATCGTTAACCCCGCCACCTGCATCACCGTAGCTTTTTACTTGTAAATTAACATTTACACCACCAGCAGTGTATGGTAATTCTATATCATTAAAGGTAGCAGAATCTTCTGTCTTATTGTTCTGATTTAAATCACTTATTCTAAATTCGAAATCATAAGTCCCATCTTCTGGTGCAGTCCAGCTTTGAGAAAAGGAATCAGATGAATCACCATTTATTACGTGATCTAAATATTGCTGATCTATTAGAGAACCATCTTCTCTAACAAATAATTTGACCCTCATATCTACATCCTCGGAGCCTGAACTATCTACATCGTAACTAAATTCGATTTCATAGCCTGGCGTTTCGTAAGTTGGAGTGTTGCCGGCAAAATACTCATCGTAATCTTCCAGCTCTCCGTCATCGATGTAAACTAAACCTTCCATTCCAGTAGAACTGTCGCTACCAGGATAGGCTCTATCTTGATAATTGTAATTTCTATCATCTTGGAAACCGTTAGCAGTATTGAATTCAACTGTAAATGTTTCTCCAGGTTGGATATCGCCTGAAGGAAAATCTGGATGATAAACTTCATGAGTATTATCTCCGTTATTAGTCCAAATTACAGTATCCCCAAGAAGAATGGTAATCTCAGTGCAACTACATGCTTCATTATTGTAATAATTATCTTCCATTGAAATATGATATGTTTCATTACTGATATCTTCCGCTTTAGCTATTGGCGTGAATGCAAGTAATGAGCTCAGAAGTAGAGAAAGAGCAATCAGTACTGGAGTTGTTTTTGTTCTGTCATATCTATGTTGAGAAAACATGTTTTCACCGATATTCATAGTAAGAAACGACGATATTTAAAGTTTGAAAAAATAATTTCAAACCTGGCGTCTTCCTCCTAAAATAGAAATTAGTCCCAATAATGAGATAGCAAATAGAGAGTTCAATGCAGGTATTGCTTCCAATATTCCTCCTGAATCTTCTGAATTATCATCATCGGGCGGAGTCCATTCTATACAGGACCCATCATCGACTGTAGCTTCATGATTATAGTTGTCTGCACTTACGTCAGTACAGCCTAGAATATCTTCGAATTGATTCGGATCCTCTACAGTTACAGTTACGGTAAAATTGTCCGTTCCACCGTCGCCATCGTTGATTTCAACGGTAACAGTGTAGGTTCCCGGTTCATCATATGTATGTGAAACTACAAGATTGTTTTCGATATTAGGCATGCCACCTGTATTGCCATCTCCGAAATCCCAATAATCTGTGAAATTGTCTGCAGGATCTGAAGCATTCATAACGAAAGTGAATGAGAAATTGTCATCAAGCCAAGTAGAGAAACTGACATCGTGTATTGTTGGAGGTGTATTAGCTATTGTAACTTGGAAAAGTTCATTTGAGCAACCTTCATCATCATCACAAACAGTAAGTGAAACGTCGTAAACGCCGTCTTTCATGTATGTCCGTTCTGCGTTTTGGCCCTGAACAACATCTTCTGGATTGTTGGAGTCGAATGCCCAAGTATAAGTTAGAGTATCAATAGGACTTGCATCTGAAGCAATTACTTGGAATTGAACTGTTTGAGTTTCGCTTGGATTATCAGTATATGTGATTGAGTCTATTGTAGGGGCGATATTTGTAACCGAAAATGAGTGCGAAACTTCATCTTCCTGATAATCATCTTCTATTGTGAAAACTGCAGTGTAATCTCCATTATCGTTGGCAGACCAAGTATACGTATAACTGCCACTGCCTGCAGAAAAACTATCATCCCATGCAACCAATGAAGACCCTCTGTATACTCGGAGTTCTAAATCTAAATTGTCACCATCTTCATCAGAAAAGGTGATAGAAAATGTGATATCTTCACCTTCGTCTAATAATGTTGGAGCTTGGAAATTATCTATGACTGGAGCTTCATTATCTGGAACTTGGATATTAGTTGAAAGACTACTATCTTCGAATTTTGAATCGTGTGATGAATCGTATAATGATAGATTGAAATTATATGTGCCTGCGTCATCGAATTCGATTGAGAGTGTGAATGCATCTTCATCTTGAGCATTGATAGTTTTAGTAGTGTATGCTGAATCAACATACCCTCCTTCTTGATTATAGGCAGTCAGAACTGCTAAAACTTCTACTTCAACGTTACCAACGGTATTGGGGTCGAACTCAGCAATTACACTCATATCTTCAACATAAAAACTTGTAGACTCGAAATACTCAACATAATCTCTGCCACCATCCCCTTCGGAATCTGTATTTATTGTTCCAGAAGTCAGTGTGTTAGTTTTATCACTATCACTGTAGATTTTGTAATCATAATAAGAAGCTGCATTTTCTTCAGGGAATGACCAACTAAAAATTGTGATACCTGAATCTAGTTCTTCGTCCGTATATCCAGAATCTATGGTACTTCCATCTGGATGATAAATTTCAACATAAGCAGAATCGGTAGTGGTAGAATTACCTGGAGGCATATCACAGCTATAGCAAACATAGAAACCATAATCGTTTGCAATCGACTCTTCAAAAACATCAGAGTAAAGATGGCCTGCACCTAATGTTTGAACTAAGAACGTCCCTGAATCGAAAATAATATCATCATATGAAAGTTCATAATCATAGACGTCGTTTGATAGATTTAAAGCCGCGAAAAAGCCATCTTCATCTGTGTAACCATCTACTACTGTGAATCCTCCACCATTCACCATAGTGATAGAAGCTCCATCAACTGGAT
>MIZB01000237.1_pt1 | contig 12974 bp, 16 predicted proteins | sample 888171 | NCBI WGS metagenome assembly MIZB01 (sample SAMN05440186, study PRJNA335308) | marine metagenome | isolation source: marine water
GGAATCTAGCTCAGACAGTTCAGCATGAATTAAGAATAGATGCTTATTCTCATATTCAGAATTTGGAAATGGAGTGGTTTGGTGAGCAATCCAAAGGAGAATTAATGTCAATTTTAAATGATGATATTAACCAACTCGAGAGGTTCTTGGATAAAGGTGCTAATGAGATATTACAAGTTAGTACTACGGTTGTAATTATTGGTGCCATATTTCTTTACATTTCACCTATGATTGCACTCTACTCCATTGGCGCGATTCCAGTTATCATAGTTGGTTCTTTTCTGTTTCAGTCACGTATTGCACCAAGATATTCCAAAGTAAGAAAAGAGGTTGGCTTACTCAATGCATTATTGTACAATTAAGAGTTTTACGACAGAAGAACTTGAAGTAGAAAGAGTTAGAAAAGCATCTCAAGCTTACAGAGAAGCTAATCGTGATGCGATAAAACTTAGTGCTGCTTTTGTTCCGCTAATTAGAATGGCCATACTTGTTGGGTTTACAGGTACATTACTTCATGGAGGTCTTATGACTTTAGATAATGAAATGGCCATTGCATCTTACAGCGTGATGATATTTATGATGCAAAGACTGCTCTGGCCTCTAACCAGGTTGGGAGAAACTTTTGATTTGTACCAAAGAGCTATGGTTTCTACTACCAGAGTTCTTAACTTATTAGAAACTGAAATTAGGATTGAAGAAGGTGCACTACCATTAGATTCATCAAGAGTTAAAGGAGAAATTACCTTTGAGAATGTCAGTTTTTCATATCCAGGTAGAGAACTTGTCGTGGATAATTTTGATTTTAAAATTGAGCCAGGTACAACTCAAGCCATAGTTGGGCCCACCGGGAGTGGTAAAACAACACTTATTCGTTTACTTTTGAGATTTCATGTACCAAAATCAGGCAGTATATTTTTAGATGGCAATGAGATTTCCAAATTAAATTTGAAAGATTTAAGATCATCTATCTCTTTAGTTACTCAAACTATTACTCTATTTCCCGGTTCAGTATTACAAAACATAGCGTACGGGAGCAAATCATCGGAAGCAGATATTGTTGCTGCTGCTAAAGTTGCAGAAATACATGATTTTGTTGAAAGCTTGCCAGAGGGATACAATACTCAAATTGGTGAAGGTGGTCACAAATTATCAGGCGGACAGCGTCAAAGAATTTCAATTGCTAGAGCTGTGTTGAAGGATGCTCCCATTTTGGTACTTGATGAAGCGACCTCATCGGTTGATAATGAGACAGAAGAGGCATTGCAGAAATCCTTAGACTTCATTTCAAAAGATAGGACGACTATAGTAATTGCGCATAGACTTTCTACAATAAGGCACAGTGATTCAATTATAGTTTTAGACGATGGAAAAGTAGTAGAATCGGGAAATCATGAAGAGTTATTGAAAAATAATTCTCAATATTTTAAATTGTGGAATGTCCAAACTGGTAAGCGTTAATCAATAGTTGCCCTTATCACCCCCTTTCCATAATTCCAGTTATCGGGCCCGTAGATCAGCCTGGAAGATCGCCTGCTTTGCAAGCAGGAGGCCTCGGGTTCAAATCCCGACGGGTCCACCATTGCGAACGTTAGTTGTTATAGTAATCTCGTTTTTAGTTGCGCTCCAACCTATGCTTTCTTTAGAGTCACCATCTGTTGGAGAAGAGACAAATATTTCTTTTTCTGGTTATGTAAATTATGAAGATAATTCTGATTGGTGGGAAGATACATCAATGGATACCGATAAAGACGGTATTCAAGACAGTATTTGGCTTGCAATCGATAGTAAAAAGTACAATTGGGTAGATGATGACGGTCGAATTGGCGTAATTGTCGATTTTGATCATTTACCTACTCCTGAAGATGAAATCTTGCTTACAAGTAATGTTGATTTTGTGCATTTTCATACTTATCATTTAATAGATAGTATTGCCGGTTCCGTTGCAGTTGAAGACATTGTAAAACTTTCTAAACTTCCAGGCGTAGTAATGATTGAACTCGATGGTATCCTTGAGATTGTTAATTCTGATGCCAAAGAAGTTCATGGCGTCGGAGCGATTTATGAAGAAACTGGATACAATGGTTCAGGAAGCGTTGTCGCAATAATAGATACAGGTATTGATGGTGAGCATGTAGGACTTGATGATTTAGATGATGATAATTCTACAGATGATCCTAAAATAATTGCATTTTTTGATGCAGTTAATAATGCTTCAGCTACTGATGGGACTGTCGTACCATATGATGATCATGGGCATGGTTCACATTGTGCAGGAACAACTGCAGGAACTGGCGCACCAACATACGATAATCCAGGAATGGCTCCACAGGCCCAGTTAGTCGGCGTTAAGGTTCTCGATGGTGGCGGCTCAGGTTCATTTGCCGGAGTTATGTTAGGTATGGAATGGACTGTTGAAAAACGTCATGATTTTAATATTCGTGCAGCTAGTATGAGTTTGGGCGGTTTTGGTTTAATTGAATGGACAAGTTCAGAAGAAGAAAGTGTTAATCGTATGGCTAATGAAATGGTTCGTAATGGTATCGCATTATTCATTGCTGCAGGTAATAGTGCAGTTAGTGCTCAAATAGGTACACCTGGAAGTGCTGAAGACGTTATCACAGTAGGAGCTCTTGACAAAGATACTAAGATTGCAGTATATTCAAGTCAAGGTCCAACAGAAGAAGGACGAGTTAAGCCAAATATTGCCTTTGTGGGATCTAGTGTCATGTCAGTCGAGGCCAACACAGGTACTGGTTACAGATCAATGTCTGGTACTAGTATGGCTACACCAGGAGCTGCAGGAGTAGCAGCATTAATGTATCAAGCGAATCCCGATCTTTCTCCATTTGATATTAGAAATATAATGCAGGAAACTTCAACATATAGACAATGTCACTATATGGGTGCAAATGAGCCATGTGCAGAGGATGGAATTCCAAAGAATCGTCAAAATAATGTATATGGGCACGGACAAGTAGAGGCATTACCAGCAGTGATGGAAGCTGCCAATTTAGTTTATGGTTTTACAAATGCTATTGATATAAATCTAAACACTCCAATTACAGATAATAGTAGAGTTAATATTGGTCCAAATGACAACATTGCTTTTGATATAAATGGTGATGTGGACAAGATTCAATGGCGTACATGGGATATGCGTGATGATTGGATGGATTTAACCACTTATGATTCAGGCTTAGATTCATTTGAGATTGAATATAGCATGTTTGTCGATAGATTGAAATATTTACCAGGTAATGAAATTGAAGGAAACCAAACTCTTCTTATCAGAGCTATCAAAAATACTAATTCAAGTGCTAATGAGGTAGTTCATATACAAATAATGGGCAATACGGAAATACCAACAACTACTGAAGATTCACCTTCTTTACCATTTGGCTTTGTTATCTTTACTTCAATGATGGTTGCTTTATACAAGACCAGAAGAATTGATTAGAAATTAAGCATAATTGATATATATGACCTCGATAAGCAATCATTATGCAAGAATTCAATGTATCTTTAACAGACAAGCCTGGTGAATTAGCTGAAGTTGCTTCAGCAGTTGGAGATGGAGGAATTAACATATTAGGTTGTGTTGGTATGGGTCGTTCAAGTCCTTCAGTGACAATGGTTACAGATGATGAAGAGGCTACTGCAGAACTTCTAAAAGCTACAGGAAGAACATTTGAAACAAATGAGTTGATTTTAACTACATTACCAAATGAACCTGGAGCTCTTGCAAATATGACTACAAAATTGAGTGATGCTCAAATCAATATTATTTCATTTTACATAATGAAAATGGAATTAGATGTTGCAGATGTTGCCTTAACTACTGATAATCCTGAGAAAACAAAAGAAATACTAGGAATATAAGTCAATGAGGGTTGATCTTCATGGTCTACCTTTATCTGAAGCTAAAATAAAATCCCAAATATCTGTAGCTGAAGCTTGGTCAAAATCTAATTCATCAGTAGAATTAATTCATGGATATCATTTAGGCAATGCCATCAAAGATTATATTCAAAATAGGAACGGTCTACAGCTGGACATTGAAACCATATATCCAGAAGTTTCAGAGTTAAAATTAAAGGATAAGGGGCTTGGAGCTACACTAATTAGCTTTAGAAAGCATTGATTATGAATTTTACAGCATTATTGGGTATGTCAATTGTTTGTGCATTAGGTGCAATGTCCCCAGGTCCAAGTTTAGCTGTAGTTCTTAGAAATACTATTTCGGGAGGCCGTACACAAGGGGTTTTGACAGGAATAGGGCATGGTATTGGCTTTACAATTTATGCATTTCTTGCAGTTACTGGCCTATCAGCCATTTTAATTGCTAATGAATCTGCATTTAGTTTTCTTCAATGGTCAGGGGCTGCCATATTACTCTGGTTATCCTACAATATGTTGACATATCAGCCTTCTGATGCCCCTAGTGAGCATCCAAATAGTGGGCGTCGGGGTTTTGTTGAAGGTTTCCTGATATCCTTTTTGAATCCTAAAATTTTGGTTTTTCTTGTGGCTGTCTTCAGCCAATTTATTGATCCTAACATGTCTTCTTCGGATAGAATAATTATGGCTGTAATTGCTGGTTTAATAGATACAGTATGGTATGTTTTGGTTGCTACATTCTTAGCAGGAACTTCAATAATAGATAAGTTACGGGCTAATTCTACATTAGTTGATAGAATAATTGGTTCAGCTTTGCTTATACTGGCTATTTTATTGATAGCAAAATCAATTGTTTAATTCATATATTGCTGAATTTTTATCATTTTCTCGTGCTTCTACTTTGAAGCAGCTAGCTCTTCCTTTTGTCATTTCTAATAGAATTTCATTGGCTTTGTTTAATGCTGATTTTGCACTTGATTCTAAACTTGCCTCTGGAACTACTCTCAAATCACATAATCCATTCTTGTGTAATTCTTGAAAAGTAGCTAATTCAGGATCATCTTCAGCTATAATCATAGTGTGATCATACATTTCTAATAAATATTTTTCTAACTTTTTCAAATCTCCAAAACCGACGACCCAGCCATGTTCATCCATTTCTTTAGCTTCAAAATGGAAAGTGTATTGTCTGGAATATCCATGAATATAGGCACAATGTCCCTCGTGTTTCCATTGCCTATGAGCGCATGGAAGATTTCGGTATGTTTTACTTGAAGTAAATTTTTCTTTCATATTTTCTCCTTATGTTCTTTTTCAACTTGAATCGCATGTTCTAATATTTTTGACCAATCATCTACGTATGATACTGGATCTTGACGGCCTATTGCATTGAAGGCTAAAATTCTCTCTATATCTGCACCACTTTTCCCACTGCTTCTTCCTTGTTCATCTGGATTATAGCTAGTATTTGTATTAGCAAATATGGTGTCAAAATCAAGATTCAATTTCTCTAATGATTCCTCGGAATCTCTCAATATTGTTTCCTTATCTCCGTTTAGATAAGGTAAGTAAAACGAAACTTTCTCACTATCCCAGTTACCGACTTGGAATGCGTTTTCTAGAGCTTCATAAAATTCAGGTCTACAATCAGGATAAATCTCGTGATCTCCAGAATGAACTCCCAATCCTATTTTGACTGATGTATCATTTTTAGTTGCTGTAGATAAAGCGTAACCATACAGTATTGATGCAAAGATAGCATTTCTGTTTGGCACTACAGTTTGCTTCATCTGTTCTTCTTCATAATGCCCTTCGGGAACTTCATAATCTTCTGTGGTTAATGCTGAATGGAAAATAGACATTGCAGATTGTAAATCTACTATTCTTTGTGTAACTTTGATATTATTTTCAGAAAGATAAGCAATGTTTGCCTTGGCCCTATCTAATTCTAATTTGTGCTTTTGACCGTAATCATATGATAAAGTGTGAACTTCATAATCATTTGCTAATAAATGGACTAAAAGGCCTGTAGAATCCATGCCTCCTGAGAATGCCATTACAGCTAACTTACTCATTCAACACCCATCCATTTGTGTGTCTGTAAAGACAAATTCCAACCTGGGTTTTGCATAACCATATCAAAAGTGCTGTGGAAAGTTTTACCATTTGTTCCAGGATCTTTAGCTTCATCATAGCATGGTTGAAGGAATAAATTCTCAAAGCCATCTTTCAAATTATCATACATTGCCAAATCTTGCCCTGTGTAGACTACTTTCAATTCATTACCTTTCCTTTGTTTGATACTAAATTCGGGGTAAAGCATATCTTTTGGACTTACACAAATCCAATCCACCAACCCATCTTCTAGTTCAATCGTTCCATTTGTTTCAATAGCTATATTGTAACCTTTTAAGTGTAATTCATCTGATAATGGGCGGAGTTTCTGCATTGCTGGTTCTCCTCCTGTGTAAATTATTCTTTTAGTTTCCCATTGACCTAAAACAGCCATTATCTCGGAAATAGTCATTTTATCCCATTTACTGAAATCAGTATCGCACCAAGAACATTGAAGATTGCAACCTCCAAATCTAATGAATATTGACGGAGTTCCTGTATGGTAACCTTCTCCTTGAACGGAGTTAAAAATTTCTACTATTGGATAACTTTTGTCTATTGCCATTTTAATTTTTTATTAAATCCATTAGTTCTGATCTAGCTTCTGCTTTATCGAAAAATACTCCTCTCATTGCAGATGTTGTCATTGTGGCATGACTTTTCTTAACTCCTCTACAACCCATGCATTCGTGCTTAGCTTCAATGATTATCGCAGCACCCAAAGGTTTCAAATATTTTTCCAATGCATCAGCTACCTGTGTTGTTATTCTTTCTTGATTTTGCAATCTTCGTGAGAATACTTCCACAATTCTAGCTAATTTAGAAATACCAACAATCCTGTCTGTTGGAATGTAAGCCACATGTGCTTTTCCAGTAAAAGAAAGCATATGATGTTCACATGTTGAATAGAATTCTATATCTTTGAGAAGAACAATTCCATCATACCCTTCACCATTGAATGTAGCGTCCAAGGTTTTTTTTGGATCTTTATGGTAACCTGAATACAATTCTTTCCAGGATTCTGCTACTCTTTTCGGTGTATTCTTGAGCCCTTCTCGTAGTTCTCCGTTTTCATCTAAAGCCTCATCTTCTTCTATTTCTAACAATATATTTTTTATTGATTCTTCAATCATTTGTTGTTTCCTCCTTATTCTCTTTATTCAAAACTTTGACGAGAAAGGTAGGATGATTCTTTACAAGTGATGTAATTGTTCGCTTTTCATGCTTAATCACTTCTATTTGCATTCCAATCACTAATTCTTCATCTGAACGAATTGAAAATCTATTTTTGTAGAATAAACTATCTCCGTATATTCCCATATTTTCAATTTCTGCAGTAAATGGATAAGGTGCAAATTTGCCAATTAAACTACGTTTGCTCACCTCGCCAGTTTTACCAACAAGTTCAGGAAATATTATTTCCATATCAAATCCTAATATTTTGTATATGAATCGAGCAATCGCTCCAAAAATCCAAGAGAAAATACCAACAAATATTCCAATGAAGGCACCTCCACTAATTGTGAAACCGACAATTACTAAAATAAATGGAAGAAAGAAAGCAAGGGCAAGTCCTAAAAGAAGAATCATAAAAATATTTGTACTTGATCCCTCATATGTTTGAAAATCGTACCCTGCTAAACAACATGCTGAATAGTAAACTAAAAAAAAGATAAGATAATATGTTTTCTTCATTCTGTCTGTATCATTTTTAACTTTAAAAGTTCGGTCAAAAAATGATTGTTGAACTTCAGATTCTAGAACTTCTTCCCTAACTGATTCCGGTTCAACTGGTTCTTGAGGTTCCTCTACAGGAACTGAGCCTTGTTTCCATTTGAGATACTCCTCGCTGTCTTGGTCTGCCTTCTCTATCATTTTTCTTTGATTCTTCCATGCCTCAAGTCTATATCATCCAATTGATCTAATAATCGTCGACAAGCCGTTCTGATTGCATCTGCTAAACTAACGTATTTCTTTTCATCTCCAACGTGAAGTTTTAGGTCAGCTATTATTTCTGCAGGCATGTCTAAACTGATTTTAGGCATATCATTAGCCTTTGAAAGCTAGTATATATGTATTATTCTGGTATTACTCAGATATTACTTGAGTATTATTTTCCATTGCATTTATAGTTCTCCAAACCCAAAGAGGTCCTACAATTGCAGAAACTCCAATTGATATTGCAATAGAATACCAAACCCAAATTATTTCCATTTCTTGAACTATTGCAAAATAATAGGCCAAAGGTGCTGAAATCAATAGTACTCTTAGTGCAGTAATTACTAAAACAGGAAAACCTTGTCCTAGACCTTGCATTATTCGGCCACAAGGCATGGCAATTCCTACAAATGGATATGCAAAACACAGAGTTCTTAATGCCCCAATTCCTATTTCTTCAATCATTGGATCATCCGTAAACAAACCCATTATTTTTGGAGCCAATAAAAATACTGAGAGTGAGGCAATGGCGACTATCCCAAATGCTCTAGTTATTCCGTATATTATGATATGTCTAACTTTATCCATCCGTTTAGCACCAGTAAACATGCCTACAGTTGTAACAAGTCCTGTTGCGATACCCATTATTGGTAAGAACATTAACATATCTAGTCTTCCAGATATAGTGTAAGCTGCAACAGCTTCAGCTCCATATCCTATTATTAAAATATAATTAAAGACGCCTTGCCCAAAAGACATAATTAACATCGAAACAGACGATGGTATTCCGACCCATAATATTTCTTTCATTAATTCAGGTGAAAACTGAAATTCTCTGAGATTAAAAGTGATGTATGCATGATCTTTCCAAAACAACATATAGATGAAAATTGAAAATACAATCATTTGAGAGACGACACTTGCAGCTGCCGCTCCTTCAACACCCATACCTAATCCAAATCCTCCATATCTTTCTAGATTAAAAATAAAAATAGGATCTAGAATTATATTGAGTACTGTTCCAATTACTGCGACCATTACTGGAAATTTCATGTCCCCTTCTCCAGCTAGTATTGAACGAAATACAATTGCAAAAACAACAAATGTCATTCCATAGCATGTAACTCTCAGATATCCCCAAGATTCATCGAGCATTTCTTTTGGGGCCCCTAGCATTGACAAAACATCCTTTCCTAAGATTAATCCAGCAATTGTCAGTGTTAAACCTAATATTAATCCTAATATGATTCCGTGTTCAGCAGCACTATTTGCTCTTTCTTTATTCTCAGAACCGATTGCTCTTGAAATCGAAGAAGTTAGTCCAGTTCCAATACCAAAGGTTATTCCCATTACAAAAAAATATAAAGGCATATTAAATGCTACAGCAGTAATAGATTCACCTCCTAATTGTCCTATAAACAGCATATCTACTATTGAGTACATTGTTTGGATAGCCATACCTGCCATTACAGGTAGAGCAATACTCCACAGAGCTTTCTCTGGTTTTTCTAAAAACTCTTTGAGCCTGGATTCATTTTTATTATTCACTAAATCACAGCCTGCTGCTCGCTATTTCAGGCTATCTAGCAATAAGCTCTCAAGTTCCTTAACATTTCCTTTGCAGTTCTCTAACTGTTCACTATTCACTAGTTCAGTGTATCCCTTACTAGTCTTACCAACAATACAAGGAGTGATATTTTTTGTATATTCTTCTAATGTAGCTTCTCTTTCATTAAGATGTACAAATTTTATTGGTATACCTAAATTTTCCTCACATTCTTTCCAAGCATCTTTCTTTCCAGTTCTACCATGCGTGATATCACATAGTGCACAATGAGCCATACCAAACATTTTTCCTGAAATGTATTTAAGCTCTCCAAGGATTCCTCCATCCGCCTGATAAATTCCAATTATTTGATTAATATTAGACATTACATATCAAAATTTATAGCGATATATAAAATTTCACAATTAGTGCATAATTTGACACTTAAAGTTATATCCCTGATTTTTAAATCCTATTTGTGGAAACTGATAATTTTGATGAAGATATTAACCCTCCAGCTGAATTATATGGTTATCATGCTGTAAGTTCGTTTTCAAATGATATTGCAATGCCGTATCTGAGTTATTTTGCGGTAAGATTGGGCGCTTCTTTTGAACAAATTGCATGGCTCCAGTCATTAATGAACTTACTTCCTAATGCATTACAATTTTTTTGGGGATGGATTTCCGATACTAGACTGATTAGAACATATTGGATAATTGGAGGTTCAGTTCTTGCCTCTTTTGCATTGTTTATGCTTTCGACGGTTCAAAATCCAGATGAAATGTTAATTCTTGTAATTGCATATTCTGTGGCCTTATCCATAATCACACCTACGTGGTCAGCTTTACAAGGTGATTGGATGGCACCTTCCAGACGTGGTAGCACATTAGGTAGGTTTCATCTTATTGGTGGCCTAATGGGTCTGGTCGGATCACTAATCGCTATTTATTCAGTGTATGTTAATGAAGCTGACACTCCTGATTCATTTCGTCCATTATTCATAATAGCTGCAGCAGCAACTTTTGTTGGTGGTTTAATTCTAGTTCGTGTACCTTATAGAGATCCTACAAAAATACCTGATTTGGTATTGACAGATTCAGTAAGAAAAGAGTATTCGAATACATTTCAAAATTATGTTAGGGTTCAATCATTTTACACGTTGAATATGTCACTTATCTGGCCTTTATTTGCTATTATTTTAATTAAAGTTCTCGAAGTCGACAATATTGTTTTAGTAATATTTAGTTTGATAGGAGCCGTTTCAGAGATGATTTTTCAACCATTTATGGGTCGATTAGTTGATAGAGTTGGTCCGTTACCAGTTTTAATTATTAGTAGAATTGGGTTTTCTATTTTACCATTTCTTTATGCTTTCTTTCCAGATATTAGGGTAATGATTCTCTTACAAATATTAATTTTTGGTCCGTGTTATAGCGCATTTTTAATAACTTCAAATGCGATGGTTTTAGATTTGGCCCCTAATAAGGAAAGAGCTGCATATTTCAGCTACTACAATACAAGAGTTGGTATCTCGACCTTTATTGGTGCTTTGGCAGGAGGATATCTTGCAGGATACTTAGATGATTTTTCGGGTCCACTTTACTTAATAGATAATTTGTTAGACTTTAGCCTGATAAATAGTTTAGATTATACCTGGCGAGCTATTTTTGTTGTGTTCTTGATTTCAGGTATAGGTCGTACAATTTCAACCTTATTCTTTTTAAAATTAAGAATGCCTAAAAAATATCCTAATTCAATTTATTTTGTTGATTGGTTGATGGAATTCCGAATGTTCCGTCTTCGCTAATTATTTGTAATATTTTTGCAGTAATGAATGAAAATAATGGACGCCAATTTCTCTCTTTGGAGAATACCTACCTCTATCATAGGAATTAGATTTCACACCGTTCTGCACAGATTCAACTATTTCTTCATCTTCAAGTTCCACTTTATCAAGGTCAGCCCCTGCCCCTTTATCCATCAATTCCTTTTTCCATACATAGCTAAAATAGTCAATTTCAGTACATTCCGGTGATTTTGGTTTAACTACATTAATAGACAATCCCCAGGGATAAAAATTAAACATCATATTTGGGAATAAGAAAAAATAGTATGCAGCTATGTTCTTGCCATAATCCTCATGATTCTGAGGTATATCAAAAGTATTTTCACCATCTTTGCCTATGCCTATTTGTAAAACAGTATTATCAATTCCTTGTGTAGAATAATTTTCGTATTCCAATTCTTTATTCAAATCCTTATGGACAAAGGGAATATGAAAACCTTCTAGATAATTATCACAATAGAGTGCCCAATTCGCATTTACTTTGTAAGTTCGAGATAGTTCTGGTTTGTATACAAATTCATCAATGGGTAACCAATCTAATCTTTCTGCCATTGGTCCAACAAGTTCTGAAAGATCACATTTTTTGTCGTTGATAATAAATATTAGATTATTCCAAGATTCTATCTTAATTTCAGGTAAATTATCGTCACTACTTGGAAAGTTTTCGACATTATCAAATTCGGGCATGAATCTCATTTTTCCGTCTATATCAAATTGCCTTCCATGGTACCCACAAACTAGTGTTTTAGATTTACAGGATTCATTACACAGTATGTTTCCTCTGTGTGTGCATACATTAGATAAACATCTAATATTTTCTTTATCTTTTGTTAATAGATATGGTTCATCAACCATTCCTTCTAGAAGAATCCCAGGATGCACATTATTATTTTTTAATAAAGTAGTATCACCAATAAATTGCCAGCTTCTATCAAATAATATTTTTAATTTTTTATAAATCTTTTGGCTGTGATAAAATTTTGAAGGGATAGTTTTTGCTTTTCTAATGTCTGCATCAATATCAATTTTCATCTTTTCGTCTTCTAGGCCAATTTCTAACGTAAGTTAATAGTTTTGTTTCTGCACAAAGTTCATTTTCTTCATTATAACCTTTTACACTTAGCCATTCTTCATGCTTATTATTTTCATTAATTCCATTAACATATGCTTCTATATTTTCTTCAGTCAATTCAAAAAGTACGGTTAAATTACTCTTCACAGATTTCAGGTATTTTATATTTGCTTCTTTGGTGAAAACATAAGCGTCAATACCTCTTTTACTCAATATCAAAGGCAGTGCCATGCCATAATACATGTCCATGCCAGAGTATGTTGTTCCTCCAAACATTATCTTGTCAAATGCACTATTCAACCATGATCTGGTGATAATCATTTTAGCCTTTAGAAAATCATCACTAATACTTACAACTTTAATTCGATTAGCAATAGAAGGTGGCCATCGGTTCATCATTTTAGCCAATTGGCTTGGAGTAAGCTTTCTTTCTTTATATTTTTTAGAATAATATTTGAATGGATTAAGAATCAACGCCTTCTTCCACCGCCACCGCTCCGGCCTCCGCCACTTCGGCTTCCACTTCCACTTCTTCCACCGCCTCCACTTCTACTTGT
>MIZB01000111.1_pt1 | contig 12954 bp, 8 predicted proteins | sample 888171 | NCBI WGS metagenome assembly MIZB01 (sample SAMN05440186, study PRJNA335308) | marine metagenome | isolation source: marine water
GATAAAGAAGGATTTATTTCATTTTCTAAACAAGGGACTATGTCTGAAGAAGATTTAGAAAAAGAAGTTAACTCTGCATTAGCTTAGAACTTTCTGAAAAAAATAGGCACATCCTGAATAAAACGATAGTGATGAATCTTAAGTAAATGGCCTTTAATCTATGTTAAGATAATCAAATGAAGATAGAAGAAGAAATTTTGCTTAAAGATGTACATGCTAAAATCTTATCTTATCTTGATAATCCTCAAATCAAACCTATTGAAACTGTCGGAAATATAAGGAAAGATTTAAACATAACGCTAGGATCAAGCTCAGATTTTGATCATATTCGAACTTCAGTAGACAAATATTTACAATATTCAACTAAAACCAGTAGTTCTAACTTCTTTAACCAATTATATGGTGGTTTTTCAATAACGGGACATATTGGTGAAATGCTTAGTTCCATTACAAACAACTCGATGTATACATACGAAATGAGCCCTGTGTCAACTCTTATGGAAATTGAACTAGTCAAAAAAATGAGCTCATTTGTAGGATATGAAAACGGTGGTGGTATTTTCGTTCCAGGGGGAAGTAATGGTAATTTGTTAGCAATGCTTGCTGCGCGTCAAAGAAAGGCTCCTGAAACAATGAAAAAAGGACTATTCAAAACTGCAGAACTTACTGTATTTGTATCTAAAGACAGTCATTATTCTATGGTAAAGTCAGCGGTTCAATTAGGAATTGGAACGGACAATGTGATGAAAGTTGATACGGATGATGAAGGGAAAATGTTAGTATCTGATTTAGAAAGATTGATTAGGGAATCGATAGAGAAGAACCAAAAACCATTCTTCGTGGGAGCTACATCTGGCTCGACCGTAAGAGGCTCTTTTGATTCTCTAAATGAAATCAATAAAATTTGTAAAAAATATGATTTATGGCTTCACGTAGATGGAAGTTGGGGAGGCTCAGCACTTCTTTCAAGGAATCATCGCAATTTGTTGGAAGGCGCGGAAAAATCAGATTCTTTCTCTTGGTGTGCACATAAAGCAATGTCACAACCCCTAATTTGCACAGTGGCTTTGTTTAAATCACCTTCAATTTTGAGAGAAATTAATTCAATTGAGGGGACAAATTATCTTTTTCACGATAAAACTGACGAAATAAATATGGGTGAATATTCTTTGCAATGTGGCCGACGCGTAGATTCTTTGAAATTATGGTTAACATGGAAATATTTAGGAGATATTGGATTTGAGAAACATATAGATCACCTATTTAATATGGCCAAATATGCTGAAGAAAAAATTGAATCATCAGAAGAATTAATATTGATTTCTCCTGTGAACTATCTAAATCTTTGTTTCCAAGTAAAGCCTAACGGTTTGGCTCCTGAACAAGTTGACGACTTTACTATAGCTATCAGACATAAATTATTGGAAAAAGGTAAAGCTATGGTTAATTATGCTAAAATCGATAATAAAAATTGTATCCGTCTAGTGACGGTAAATCCTGATTTAACAACTGAGCACTTAGATACTTTTTTTGAAAATGTGGAAGCTATGTCGATACTTTTGCTTAAGGAAGGCTATTGATACACCAAATCAAAACTTCAAATTAACCTGATGAATATTTAGAAAAATAAATTAACTCTACACTAGCTTAGAACTTTTCTAAGAATTTTTCAATATGCTTCTTTATTTCATCTCGAGCATTTCGGTAATCTTCATCTGTTTTTGGATCGGCAATAGGCCAATGCTTTCTTTCACAGTTTTCAGGCCAAACCATATTCACACAAATTTCATTGGCTGAACCGCAAAGAGTAATTGCGTAATCTGCACCAGTCCAATCAACTTTATCTAAATGTTTAGATGATTGGTCTGAGATATCTAAATCCACTTCTCTCATCACTTTTACGGCCTGGGGACTAAGTCCATCCGGTTTAGTGCCGGCGCTCAGAACTGTAAAGTCAGGTTTTAGACTTTTTAGCCAACCTTCGGCCATTTGAGATCTAGCTGCATTACCTGTACAAACGAACAATACTATTGTCATAAAATACTACTCGCGTCCTCTATTAAATAATTATATTGCACTGCATAAGTTTTTGTTGTTCCACCTTCTTTTTTTTGAAGATTAAAGTAGAACACATCTAATTTTTGTGAGGGGCACTCCTGCCAATAAACTTTAAAAGGTGGAACCAATAGCTATAGTCCTTATGGTGTATCTAACAAAGAAGACTACACGAGGACAGAATTACTACTACCTCGTTAAATCTTTCAAATATGATGGACGCGTAGAAAAGGTACAACAGTATCTGGGCTCAGATGAGCCTGACGAGTCTGAACTAGAACACTTAAAACAGAAATATACTATTGATTTGGAATTGGCTGCAATTGAACGTATGGCAATTATGTCATCAGAAACATATCGAACGCCATATCTTGACAAAGACGCATTACTAGGTCTGGAAAGAATGAAATTTCTAAATCGAGCATTACACCGAATAGAGACCATCGAACAACGGACCTCAGAGAATATGCGCAACCTTATCTCTACAATTAATGGAAATATGTCCCTTTCTTCAGCTCCACTCTCAATTGATAATATAGAAGCTATTTTTGAACATGATAGAGCCCCTACTGGAGTTCCACTGTCAAAAGTTCTAGAAGTATTGGCCTTGAGGCGATTAAACGATGAAGTTCCAGAAAGAGTGGCAAGAATTGACAAGAGAAATATTTTAAAATTACATCAAGATTTACTTGAAGGAACTGGAAGAGGAGGAGTCTTAAGAGAAAGTTCGGCTAGTTTGCCTGGTTCTGCCTTTATGCCTCCCCCTGCAGTTTTAATTGAAGACGAATTGGAAGGATTGCTTCAATGGTGGCACGACCCTTCCCCATTACATCCTTTTGAAAGAGCAATCTTATTCCATCACAGATTTCAACAAGTTAGACCATTTGAATCAGGCAATGGAATGGTTGGAAGATTAATATTAGATGGCATGTTAGTAAGATCTGGATTATCAACTACAAGGTGGCAAAAAGAAGACCGTTCTATTTATTTATCAGGTCTAGTAGCAGGTGATCGTGGAGATAGAACCAAGCTTATCAAAATATTTTGGGACGCTTACCGAAATCAGCACAGACCTAGTGTTGAAGGTGGCAGGGATTCTATGCGGCTTTCCCCTCGACAAGCTCAGCTGGAGGCTTTCTGATTGAGGCTTCTCGAACTTGAGTTCGAGAATTTTAAATCTTTCAAAGGCCACGTTACCGTCCCTCTCGGGCCGGGGTTTACGTGCATAACTGGACCTAATGGTTCTGGTAAATCAAATATAACTGACGCTATTCTTTTCATCCTGGGTTCTCGGTCAACAAAATTACTTAGAGCTAGAAAACTAAAACAACTGATTTATGGTTTCCAAGAGGGGACAAAAAAGAAAACGGGACCAAAAGCATGTAAAGTTTCAATGGTTTTCGATAATAGTGATAGATTTTTAGCAATTGAAAAAGATCAAGTTACTTTTACGAAAGGAATACGTCTAAGGGGAGAAAATACTACTACCTATTACCAATTGGATGGAATTAAATCTTCAGCTAGTGAGTTTGAAGCATTATTTTCGAGAGCTGGACTTTATGCAACGGGGTACAACATAATTCAACAGGGTGATGTTATTCAGACATCTCTTATGTCTGGTATTGAAAGAAGAAGGAAAATTGAAGATGTGGCTGGAATTACGGCATATGACAATAGACTTCGAAGTACAAGAAGTGCACGTAATTCTGTTGAAGCTGATTTAACGTTATTAAACGATAGGGCAAAAGAAGCAAAAAGAACTCTTAAACAATTGGAAAGAGAAAAAGAAGATGCTGAAAAGTTAGAAGCAGTTCTTGAAAAAATAAAAGAAAATGACATCTTACTTAAATTTCGTAATGTATTTGATTTTGAAGCTGAAATTGAATCCAGAAGAGAAGTTGTTGAAAGATATACTGAAGAATTATCTGAATTAGAAAAAGAACAGAAAGAAAGAAAAGAAGATATTGAAAATAAACAGAAACAGTTTGAAGATGTTGAAAGAAATATCGCCGTTTCTGGAGGGGACAAAGCTCGTGAACTTCAAGAAGAATTAGACAAGGCTCGTGTAGCTCATGCATTGTCTGAAAGAAATTCAGACGGAGCTGTGAATAGATTGCAAGAATTAGAAGTCAATCGAAAATTATTAGATAATGAACACAAAATAGCTTCAAATGAATTAAAAAATTTAAATAACGATTTAACAAAGATATCCAAAGATGTTTTGAAAATAGAGAGTAATATTGCTGCTAAAGTTTCAAAATTAAGTGAACTGGAAGGAGCTGCAGCAAATAATTCTGAGGCTGTAAGCACACAAAGAGATGAACTCGAAATTCTAAGAAAAGAAGCCGGAGAATTAGAAATGCAAAGGCACCGTCTGGATGGTGAAAAAGAACAAATCGAAATTCAACTTACTAGTGCAAGAGAACAAGTAATAAGATCAAAAAAATGGTTAGATTCGATTGAAACTGATGTAAAAGAAGCTGATTATCAACTAAAAGATTTAGAAGTTGGAAGGAAATCAACTACCCAAAATCTAGATAAAGTTAAAACTAAACATAATAATATTCTTAGAACTATAGAGGCTCATCAGGAAAAATTAGGAAGCATAGAATCTAAACTCCGAACTTTATCCATGAAGTTAGCTTCTCAGGAAGCCGCACAACGAGCTAGAGAAGAATTTGGAGGTTATGCTAAGGCAGTAAAAGCTCTTTTAGATTGCAGAGATAAAAGAGAATTAAGGGGAATTATAGGCACAATTGCAGAATTGGGAAGAGTAGATGAAAAGTATGCTACCGCTCTAGAAGTTGCAGCTGGAGCTAGAATGCAATCTATTGTAACTGAAGATGATTCTGCAGCTGCTGCAGCCATCGATTTTCTTAAACGAAATAATATTGGCAGGGTTCGGTTTTTACCACTCAATAAGGTTCATTCATACAAACCAAGTGCACACGCCCTTATGATTTCAAAGAAGGATGGAGCTCTTGGCTTTGCCCAAGATTTAGTTAAATTTGATGAACGATACAGCGATGTATTTGGAAATGTTTTTGGAGATACTGTAATTATGGATTCCCTGAATCTAGCAAGGAAATATCTTGGTAAGGGACGTATGGTAACTCTTCAAGGTGAAATATTAGAAAGTGGAGGTGCTTTAGTGGGTGGAGCCGCACCTAGAACGGGAATCCACTTCGGGACTTCAGAACGTAATGATCTCGATGAATTATCTAATGATATTCGAAACTTAGAAGCTGAAAAATTACAACTATCGTCTGAATTACACGAAATTATTAGAGAAGCTGGACAATTAGCAACAACAAGGCAGGAATTGGAAAGTAAAAAAGCAGCCTTTCAAACAAGAGTCACTGATTATGATGGAAGAACAGGAGAAATCAAAAAACGACTTCAAGAAGCTGATGAAGCTGTTAAAATCCGTGAAGGTTTAGTCGAAGCTTTGCAAGGTGAAATTATAGAGCGAACTGGTTTACTAGAAGGCTTAGAAAAAGAGATTCAAAAAGTTTCTACTAAAATTAGTAAAGCCACTGAAAATTTACAAGCAGTAGCTGGCGGAAAAACATCTAAAGTTATTTCAGAGTTACAAAATAATCTCGATGAAGCGAGAGAACAATTGTCATATGGACAAGCTAACCTAGCCTCATTAACTGCAAAAATAGATTCTATGAAGTCCGAAGTTGGCAGATTAAAGGGTGAGCTGGAAATTAATATTACTGAACAGAAAGAATTACAAGAAACAAAGAAGATTGAAAATAAAAAGAATAAAGAATTAGAAAAACTACTCAAATCTCTCCGTAAAGAAGAACATGATAAATTCAAAGAACTCAAAGGATTAAGAGACGAGCGTGATGAATTACATGATTTACTAACCAACTTGAAAACGGATTTTTCTACTAAACAGGAACTAAGACGTAGTAGAAGACACGCAATGGATGATTTGAAAATTGAAATTACGACCAGGGAACCAAAATTAATCGAAGCAAGAAATCGTATTCCAAAAGAAACTGAGACTCCCAAAACTGTACCTGGTAGAGAAAAATTAGATGCAGAAAAAGAAACTCTTGACCGGAATAGAAACCGTCTTGGCAATGTGAATATGTTATCCTTAGAACATTATAGACAAGAAGCTGAAAGGTTTAGTGAAATTAAGAAGCACCGTAGACAGTTAAACGAAGAAGTTAGACGTCTGGATACTCTGGAAACTAAAATATCCGAAAAGAAAGAAGCAAAATTTATGGGCGTCTATAACAACATTAGTGAAAGTTTCAAAACATCATTTAAGGAAATAACAGGAGGTGGAGAAGCAGGACTTGTTTTAGAAAATGAAAAGGCTCCTTTCGAAGGTGGTGTGACAATAAAGGCTCGAATGCCTCGCAAAAAAATGTACCCTGTAGAAGCCCTGTCTGGAGGAGAAAAATCATTAGTTTCAATGGCTTTCATTTTTGCAATACAAGGATATGATCCTAGCCCATTCTATCTATTAGATGAACCTGACCAAAATTTAGACGGAGTAAATACAGAACATATTGGTAGAGCAATTGCTTTGCAATCTAGTGTTGCACAATTTTTAGTTGTTAGTCTACATCATGCAGCTTTAAGAGAGTCTGACAATGTAATCGGTGTCTTTATGGGTGATGATGGAGCTTCAAGACTACACCAAATAAGAGATGTTGATACTTTCCTAGCTTCATTACCTGTAGAAGCTGAGGTGGGAGCTTGAGTCTAGTCGTTAATCATCTGTTATTTCATAAGGCCATGATTGGCGTTGATTCTGAAAAAATTGACCAATATATTGACATTGCATCAGGTGCAAGTACAACTGCTGAAGTTTCTACCATAGAAGATCCATTTACCAGAAGCGTTACGCTTCTTTTCATGTTAGTAAAAGACCATGGTCTGGATCCATGGTCATTAGACTTAAAACACATGATTTTAGAATACCAAAAATATGCCGTTAAAAGTGATGATTTAGATCTGCCTTTAGCTGGTTCGGTTCTTGGTTGGGCTTGGGATGTTTTGAAATTAAGAGCAACTGGGGCAATTGAAGCTACAGAACCTATACCTGAACCCCAGCCTGAATGGACTGAATTTGAGTTTGGATGGGAACCTACTTATTCTGAACAACTAGAAGATTCTTTGGAACCTCCAATAGAAGAAAGTCTATTATTTCAAGGTGAGCGGAGAGTGACTTTAATGGAATTAGTTGGTGCGCTTGAAGATGCACGGAATATAGAAACTGAACGCAAAGAGCGCTTAGAGAGAAGGAGACAATTACGAAGTGCAAGACAATCTGTACTAAATGAAGTTGCTCAAAGACTAGGTGAAAAATTGCACAATGATGACCCTAGTCAATACAAAGAAAAAGTATGGCAACGAATTAATGAGTTTAATGGAAAGCCGATTCCAATAGGTGATCTTCTTGATAGGCCAGAAAAGGCAAGTGTAGTTCGTACATTTGTAGGCTCTCTGTTCTTGGCAAGAGAAGGAAGAATTGATATTATTCAAAAAGATTTAGAAAGTCATAATATTTATGTTAAAAATCTGGAGAGTGCTGGATGAAAGAATTAATCGCTGTTGAAGCAGCTTTATTCTCGGCAGGAAGGGCTTTAGACGCTACGGAGACTGCCGAAGCAACTGGGCTTTCAAGGAAAAAAGCCATTGTGGCTTTAGATGCTTTATTTGAAATATATAAAGAACGCAAAAGTGCCTTAGAAGTTGTAAAATTAGGGCATAAATATGCATTACAATTGAAAACTGAAGCTGTAGAATATGGACGGAGATTAGCACCACAAGAAATACCTTCATATCTTTTGAGAACCTTAGCCTTAATTGCGCATGAGCAACCAATGCTTCAAACTGAATTGAAATATAAATTAGGAGATAAGGTTTACGAGCATGTTGGAGAATTATTAGAATTAGGAATGGTTCAGCGAGAAAGAAAGGGGAGATCATTTGAACTAAGCGTAACGCCTGCGTTCATGGAATATTTTGGAATTAATGCGAATAACCAGAATGAATTGAAAGCTTATTTGGAACAAGCACTAACTGAATCATGAATAGCCCTGGTCTTCTTGAATTAATTGTAATCGTATTTCTCTTATCTACTTTTTTAGGTCCAGAAAAAATTAAAACAAGTGCGAGGGCAATCGGGAAGGCCTATCGTGAATTTAGAGGATATGCTAATCTAACTCCACTGGGAAGTGATGAAATTACAGATAAAGAAAATATTCGTTCTTCGGCTGAAAAATTAGGAATTGATACGGCCGGAATGAACTTAAATGAGATTAAAACTGCAATTATTGATGAATTGTCAAACGATTGAACTAGAATAGCTTCAAATAGAATCAAAACTTTGATATAGTTACTTTTGTCCGTGATTATTATGAAAGCACTAAAGGCAGGGTCCTTGGCCATTCTATTTTTGTTATCTGTCGTAATTCCGGCAATCAGTGTTGAGGCTGCCAATGATGCTAGAACTGATACTGATACAGGTTATCTAAGTGAGAAATGGCACGCCGGTTTAGGAACTGGAATTGGCTCCCTAAATTCAATTAAAAGTGCAGATATTGATCAAGATGGAGAAGATGAATTAGTATTTGGAAATGCTAAAGGATATGTACATGTTTTAGACTGGAATGCGAGTGCCAATGGTTGGTATGAAGACTTTCAAACTGTTGATATGGGTGGCCCAGTTAAGGGAATGGAAATTGCTCAAATTGACGATGATCCGCAATTAGAAATTGCTATTGGATATAATTGGAATTCAGACGCTGGAAAAGTTAAAATTATTGATGGGATTTCATTATTAGCTGAAGCAAATTGGTCTTCTGGTATTTCTTGGTCTCATACTCAATGGACTGAAGGATGGCCATACGGACTAGCAATGGGTGACTTGGATGGAGATGATGAAGTTGAATTGGCAATGAGTGGAGATCGTGGTTTCCTATGGGTTGTAGATACTGAAACTCCTGAAATTTATGTCGGCAGAGATATGACATATGATGAAGCTGAATGGTATGTAGATGTTGGAGCAAAGACTGGCGGAGGCACTCTAGAAAATACATGGGGTCTCACATTCGGGCAATTTGATGATGATGAAGCAATGGAAGTTGCTGTTGGAAGTAAACAAGGATGGATTGCTGTCTTTGATGGAGAAACTGAAGAATTACAATGGAAATATGATATGGATGGTAGCAGTGGTTCTGATAGTCTTTGTTACAGTTTATTATCTGCAGATTTAGATGGTGATGATATTGATGAATTAATTGTTCCTCAGCAAAATAAATTGACTATATTTGTTGATGGAGATAGAGATGTGAGAATAGAAGATACGAGTGTCAAAAGTGGTTACGGATTAGCCAATGAAGATCTATTTGGCAATAGCAACGAAGAATTGGTGGTTGTGGATGGCAGTGGGAATATTCGAATTATGGGATTAGTTGGATCTTCTCTGACGACTTACCAAGAATGGAGTGGTGGTTATCCAATGAATACAGGAGCTGGAGTTACAATTTCAATGAACGGACATGATAATCCTTGGATTGTTCATGGAAGTGATGCTGGAATGATTGTAGCTTGGGAAGTAACATCACAATCTAACCATGAATTGGCTTGGAAATCTGATGCTGAAAATAATGCAAATCAACTCATTTATTCTCTAGAGGGAGGGAGTAACTATGGCGTTGCCATGGCCAATATTGATGATGACGATAATTTAGAAATTTTAGTAGGATCTGGATCTGGTAGAGTCTATGCATTTGATGGAAAAACATACGAAGCTGATTGGGTAAGTCCTGAACTAGATAAAACTCCAATGGGAATTGCTGTAGATGACCTAGACAATGATGGAGATAATGAGATTGTAATTACTACTGGGATACCTAGCGAACCTGAAGGTGAAGATGGTTTAGGAGGAGAGGGATTCCTATACATTTTTGAGAGAAGTGGAGATGATATTGTTCAAGCTTTCAAAAGTGATGATATCGATGCCTCAATGGGTGTGACTATCTCTGAATTAGATGGTTCAACCTATCCTGAAATTGGAATAGCCACAGGATATTTAGAAATTGTTGATGCTACAAGTGGAGCAACTAATCTTCACGGAGCTGTCAAAGTTTGGGGATATGGGGGTTCAAGCTATGCTCAAGAATGGACTTCTGGTGATATTGGAGATGTCGTAGGAGGAATTGCAAGCGGAGATCCTGATGGTGATGGAACTAATGAACTTGTTGTTGGAACTGCCGGAGACAGTCGTGATGGAGGAAGTGGAGATGGTGGTGAAGTACGTGTATACCATCGAACTGGAGGAAGTTATTCATTAGACGGCTCAATTATAGAACCTAACCGATTTGATGTATTTGGAATTGCTGTAGGTGACGTTAATGATGATGGGGAAGAAGAAATTATAGTTGGAACTGGAGAATTTGGAGATAATAAACCTAAATTACTTATTTATGATGGAAGCACTCATTCTGAAGAGTTTACTAAATCAGTCGATTCAACTTCTGTATGGGGTGTAGCAACTGGGGATTTTGATAACGATGGAGAACCTGAACTGATCTATGGAACTTCCGGTGGTGAATTATTCATTTATGACGGAATTGAACCTACATCCTTTGAAGCTAAAACCAGCGCACTTTCCAATAAAGTAGGACATTATGGAGGAATTGCAATCGGAAATGTTGATAATGAAGGAGCTATGGAAATGGCTGTTGGAAGTGATTCTTACTTGTGGTTATTTAGTACAGAAGGGCAAACCAATAAACCTGATTTAGCAATTGACGGAACTGACATTAGTTATCTACCTGAAACTCCTGATGAAGATGAGGATATTACAATTAATCTAAGTGTTTCAAATTTCGGAGGTTCTGATACTAGCAAATGGAGAGTGTTGGTTTACGATGGAGACCCTGATGCCGGTGGAAAGAAAATTACTGAGTTTGAATGTGATGCAACGGAACCAAATCAACGCTCAGGATGTAAGGCATTGACGAATGGAGAGTCTGCCTCTTTTGAAGTTACTTGGTATGGCCAACAAACTACGCCAGGATATCATGAAATTTATGGTATAGCTGAAGACACGAATTCGCCAAGACAAGAAACTCGTTTTGGAAATAATAAAGATTTTACAACTATTGAGATTGAAGAGATTCCTAATGATAAGCCAATTGCCGTAGCTTCAATTGATAATGCTGTTCTTTGGATTGATGAATATGCCCGTATTGATGCTGGGGCTTCATACGATACTGAGACTACAGACGGTGATGCAGACGGAGATGCAGATAGTAGTGACAACGGGAATTTTGCAGATTTACAATATCGATTTTACTTTGATGGGAGTTGGACTTCTTGGTTGAATAAGTTTACACAAGATGTTAGTTACTCAACTTCTGGTGAGAAAGAAATTATTATTATGACTAGAGATGAAAGAAGAAAAGAATCTGATGAAATAACGATTAGTGTAACTGTAAAATCAAATGCTCAACCGATTGCTATTCTAAATTCTAATATTTCTGAAGTTGCTGATGGTGGATTTGTGACATTTGATGTTAGTGAATCATACGATCCTGATTATAGAGTAGGATTAGAATACAGATTTATATTTGGAGATGGAGTATATTCTAATTGGGTAGTAGAGGGCGATTTGGTAGTATTATACCGTAATGCTTTCTTTAATGGTCCAAACGGAGGCGAACTAGAACTAGGAAAGGGTGAAGAGCTCTTGCGAGATGTATTTGGAATTGGTAGAGTTTTCAAGCTGGCTAACGGTTCAGAACTTCCAAATAGCTTCGGATTTGGAGATGGATTATTTTTACTTGAAATGAAAGATAGTAGTATTACTTCGAATGGATACAATTACACCTTGCCTTTGGGATTTGAAGAAAAGACTTATGGTGCTCAGATTTTAGTACGTGAAACTTCGGAAGATACTGATGATTTATTAGTAAGTAGCCTTTCAGCTCCTGCATCAATCAGAGTTTACAAACCTGATAATATCGAACCAGTAGCTATGGCTAAAGCTGGAATCTTCTATGGGTCTGTTTCAGGATCTTTTACAGACCAATTAACAGGTGCTAAAACTGGTGATGAAGTGACTTATTCTGCAGCAGAATCCTATGATCCTGATGGTGAAGATAGTGCATTAACTTATGAATGGAAAATTAAGGATTCGGCAGGCAATACAATTTCTCTTCTCGGGGACAAAAATGAAAAAACATTTAAGAAAACTTACAATGAACCTGGAACATATATTGCAATTCTAACTGTGACTGATGAAAGGGGCGGTACAGATACATGGCAAGTTGATGTAACTGTTACCAAAGGTGACGGATATGGTGATGAAGTAGAAGAGGATGGATATTCTCAAATGACCCTAGTAGGTGCTGCGGCTGTTGGAATTATAGGATTAGTTGGTGGCGCTATGGCACTTAACCGAATGAGAGGCGGAAATGAAGACGAATTCGAAGATATGTTTGAAGATGTAACGCCAGGTCCTTTGGAATTAAATTGTCCTACTTGTAATGGGTTGATATCAATTACAACTACACAAAGACCAATACAAGTTGGTTGTCCAATGTGTCAATCACAATTTGTAATTCGTGAATGAGTCTTACACTAGGTAAATTGAAACTTGATGGCAAGTGCCACGTAATGGGGATCCTGAATGTCACTCCAGATTCATTCTATGATGGAGGATGGCACTTTGACAATACCAATGCTCAAAAACGTATAGAAGAAATGATTGCAGAAGGAGCTGAAATCATTGATATTGGTGGAGAGTCTACTAGGCCGGGATCAAAACCTGTAACAGTTGAGGAAGAATTGGAACGAGTGATTCCTGCCATCAGATTTATATCTAAAATCTCAGATATTCCAATCTCAATTGATACT
>MIZB01000112.1_pt1 | contig 12905 bp, 8 predicted proteins | sample 888171 | NCBI WGS metagenome assembly MIZB01 (sample SAMN05440186, study PRJNA335308) | marine metagenome | isolation source: marine water
AATTGAAGGTTGATTAAGAAATCATGCCCTAAATGGCTTCCATGATCTAAGTGTTAAAGAATTTAAAACTACACTAACGCTGGATAATGCCATTGCTCCGGCTGCAAAAGCTGGTGGTAATAACCAACCTGTCGATGAAATTAAAACTCCCATTGCCAAAGGAATTCCAATTAAATTATAAACAAAAGCCCAAGCCAAATTACCTCGAATCTTACCCATTGTAGCCTTACCTAGCTCTAATGTCGATACAACATCTAGTAAATCATCACGAAGAAGGACAATGTCTGCCGCTTCTAGAGCAATATCACTACCTGCACCCATTGCGATTCCAACGTCTGCAACAGCTAAAGCTGCAGCGTCATTAATGCCATCCCCAATCATTGCGACAATCGCGCCTTCACTTTGCAACTTTTTTACAAATTCTGCTTTTCCGTCAGGTTTGACCTCTGCTTCAAATCTTAATATTCCAACTTCTTTTGAAATAGTCAAAGCTGTTTCAGCCCTATCTCCAGTTAACATAATTACTTCGAGACCTAACTCTTTTGCTTTTGAAATTGCTAAGTTTGTAGTCTCCCTTAATTTATCTTTCATCTCAATCCAACCAAGCAATTTGTTTCCCTTAGAAACAAAAACTACGGTACTGATTGACAAAACATCTGCTAATTCTTCAATGTAATTGGATACAAGGACTCCTTTTCTCTCCATTAAAGGCTGATTTCCTATAGCATATTCTTGATCCTCTAAATAACCAACTAGTCCCATTCCACCTATATTTTCGATCCTATCAAAAGAAATTAATTTTTCGCTATTTTCTAAATGAGCCTGTGAAATAGCTTTAGCAATTGGATGCGTAGATGCAGACTCAAGAGAAGCTGCTATTTCCAAAATATTGTTTTCATCTGAATTTATTGACTTGATGTTTGTTATTGATGGTGCGCCTACTGTAAGAGTTCCTGTCTTGTCTAAAACTAATGTGTTTGTATTATAGCTATTTTGTAAGGCATCTATGCCTTTGATTAACAAACCATACTGAGCTCCAACTCCCGTACCGACTATGAGTGCCGTGGGAGTGGCTAATCCTAAGGCACATGGGCATGCTATTACTAGGGTTGACACCAAAACCATGATAGCTAATTCAGTAGAATTATAATCGCCATGTCCTTCTGAAAAAAACATCCAAGTAAGGGAAGCAAGAACAGCACAAGCAACTACCACAGGAACGAATACTGCAGAGATTCTATCTACCAACTTTTGAATCGGAGCCTTACCCATTTGAGCTTCATCCACTAAATTAATTACATTCGCCAATACAGTATCGTCGTGATACTTTGTTGATTTTATATGAATCGCTGAATCTAATACTATTGTCCCTCCCATCACTGAATCATTCTCTGTAACAAAAACAGGATTAGATTCTCCTGTCATCATAGACATATCAATTGAGGCTGAACCTTTCACAATTATTCCATCTAAAGGTACTGTTTGGCCAACCTTAACTAGAATTTCAGTTCCCCGTAATATTTCCTCAACTGGCACTTCAGAAACTGAACCGTCTGCATTTACAATTGATCCGGTTTTTGCTTTGAGATCCATTAGCGAAAAGACGGCGTCAGTGGCCCTTAATTTAGCTCTAGCTTCTAGCCAATTACCCAATAAAATAAATGAAATAATGAAAGCTGCGCCATCAAAAAAAACGTGTGCTGTTGATGAAAATACAGAAGGTAGAAAATCTAAATATGGTGAAAAAACTACGAAAGAGGACCAAATCATAGCTGTTGTCGTTCCTATATGGACTAAAACATCCATATTTGCTCTTCCTGATAGAATCGCTTGCCAAGCTCCTTTATGAAATTCTATTCCGGCATAAAAATAAACTATTGAAGATAAGATAAAAGCAATCAATAATCTTGAATCAAGGTCATATATTTGCCCTAAATCACCAACGAACATTGTCAGAAAGAATGTTGGAATTGTTAAAATTAGAGATATTATGACCTGTAAACCCATTCGGTTTGCATTTTCCAGAGACTCTTTCCTATATTTTTTAGGATCTACATATTTCTCAGAACCGAATCCTCCTTTACTAATTGCATCTCTAACGACCCCTAAGTCTTCATTTGCTCCTTCCGACCACCTGATTGTAGCTTTTTCAAGAGGGAGATTAACTCTTACCGAATCTATTCCTTCCAAATTACTAACAATGGACTCAACTGATGCGACACAAGATGCGCAGGTCATCCCTGTCACTCGTATATTCAATTCGCCCATGATGTAATTTAGAGATGAATTGAAATAAAGGTTTCTTTGTGGAGTTTTATTGTTTGAAATCAATAAACGCGATGGACTTGCACGACTTGGAAAAATTAAAACTAAGCACGGTATCCTAGATACTCCAACTTTACTTCCTGTTGTTAATCCTAAAATCCTAACATTATCTATGGAAGAACTTGCTGAATGTGGTGCTCAAGGAATTATTACAAATAGTTATATTATTTATAAAAACCCAGAATTAAAGAAAAAAGCTGAAGAAAAGGGAGTCCATGAACTAGTTAATTGGCCTGGGCCGATTATGACAGATAGTGGAACTTTCCAATCTCATGTATATGGCGAAATTGAAATGAAACCAGAGGAAATTCTTGAATTTCAAAAGAAGATTGGTGTTGATATTGGGACTGTTTTAGATGTTTTTTGTGAACCTGAGACTAGATTTGAACAAGCAAAAGGTGAATTGACTGAAACCCAAAAACGAATTGAACTTGCCGACTCCAATAAAGAAAGTATGTTCTTAGCTGCACCGATTCAAGGTGGCCGTCATCTAGATCTAAGGACTAAAGCTGCTAAAATGGCATCTACGACAAAAGCTGAACTGTTCCCAATAGGAGGAGTAGTTCCTATGATGGAAAAAAATAATTTCAAAATTCTAGCTGAAGTTATTATTGCTGCCAAAAAAGGACTTGATAGCTCTAGACCAGTCCATCTTTTTGGTTGTGGACATCCTATACTTTTTGCTTTAGCTACTTTCTTAGGTTGTGATGTGTTTGATAGTGCTAGTTATGCTAAATTTGCTTCCAGAGATAGTTTGATGTTTAATTGGGGTACTCGGAATTTAGATGAATTGGAAGAACTTCCTGGCGAATTTTCCGCAGCTCCTGGTATGACTGTGAAGAAGCTAAAAGGACTTGGAGAAAAAGAAAGGCAGAAAATTATAGCTAAACACAATCTAATGGTTTCTTTTGCTGAAATTCGAAGAGTTAAACAAGCAATTCATGATGGTTTATTATGGGAATTAGTGGAAACGCGATTGAGAGGTTCTCCGGCTTTGATGAAAGTTTTTGACGTGATAAAAAACGAGATTGAATGGATCGGCCAATTTGAACCTGCTTATCGTTATAAAACACCTCTGAAAACAGGTATTGAATCTGATATTAGACCAATCTTTACAAGACTCACAAATTCATTTGAGAATGGAAATATGACGCACCCCTATTTCGGAAAAATACCTACCCACTTATCTGAAACTTACCCCTTTCACCCAGGCCTATTACAGGAAGATTTAGAAGGATGGAAAATGGAAGAATGGGGAGTTGAAAGAGTAAAAACTATTCTGGACTATCAATTTGGAAAGGGATTTGGAAATTTATTCACCAAAGGGAATACTGAATTAATTATTAGTAGAAAAACAAAACGGTTACGAAATTTACTTCTGGATGGTGAACACATGGTTTCTTTGTCTCACCGAAGAGGGTTATTCATACTGCAAAAGGGTGGGGCTAAACTGCTTCACAAACATTCAAAAATGGCTAAATTTAGGGTTGTTGTAAATCCTGAAACTGCTGAATTTAATAAAAATGGGAAAAGTGTTTTCTGCAAGTTTGTCGAGGACATTGACTCTGAACTAAGAATTATGGACGAATGTATTGTAGTTACTCCAAATGATGAATTAGTAGCATTTGGAAATTTAGTTGTTTCACCCAAAGAATTAGAACTTGGACAGCAAGGTATGGCAGTCCGTGTTAGATCAGGACTTGGGGAAAAAAATAAATCGTAACCTCTTTAATCAAAGTCCTATATCTTGGATAATGCAGCGAAAGGTATGGGCACTTGGAATTGTATTGATTTTATGCCTGAGTATAGGTGGAAGTACCCAAACTGCAGTTGAAACAAATAATGTTGAACAAGAATTGGAATGGTGGGATGTTTATTCTAGAGATAAAAACCGCGATGGTATTTCGGATGTATTAATTTGGAAATTGGAGCAAGGTGAACAATTTTTCAATCTCGGTGAAGCTCGTGTATTCGTAAGATATGATCACCAGCCAACTGATTATGATGTCCAAAAATTAGAAGATGCTGGAATTGAAGTTACATTCCGTGCCCAATTTATTGATCTTATTGGAACTACAATGTCTCGCAATATGATTCATGAGGTTGCTAGTTGGGATGGTGTTGTGATGCTTGATGATATTGGAAAGGCAGAACCTCACATGGCAGATGCAGTTCCTACGATGGGAGTTGATCAAGTTTGGCAAAACCATAATATCTACGGTGAAGGAATTTCTATTGCAGTAGTTGATACTGGAGTCAATAACGCCCATGTTGGATTAGATGATATGGATGATGATATCTTTACTAATGATTGGAAAGTCTCTGCGTATTATGATGCAGTTCAAGACTCTCTAATATGTTCACCATGTCAACCTGGACAATCAATTGATAGTGGGACGCATGGATCTCATGTAGCTGGAATTGCTGCAGGTACCGGCGCAGGATTAAGGACGGGATCTAGTAACGGGGAAGCCCATATTGGCGTGGCCCCTAAAGCTCACATCGTTAATGTATTATCTTGTTGTGATGGCGATATTGAAGATATTATTAGAGGAATTGAATGGACTGTGGCAAATCAGAAAATTATTGTGCCTAATATTCGTGTTATGACCTCTAGTTTAGGCGAACAACAGATTGAAATTCATGTCGATAATGATGGTAACTCTGCTTGGAGCCAAGCAGCAGATGCTGCAGTTGAATCAGGATTAGTCGTTCTTCTAAGTGCAGGAAATGAGATTGGGGCAACGCCTGTAGTAGGGTGCAATACCATTGACTCTCCTGGAGATTCTAGATTGCCAATAACTGTCGCTTCACTTGATAAAGATCTAAATTTAGCAGTCTACAGTTCAAGAGGTTATACTTCAGATGGACGAGTTAAACCAGATGTGGCGACTATTGGAAGTAATATTTGGGCACCTAATGCAGATTCTATCAACGACTATGTAGATAAAAGTGGAACTAGTATGGCAACGCCATTAATGGCTGGAATAGTTGCTTTAACATTGGAAGCTAATCCTGATTTGACGCCTACTGAAGTTAAAGATACTCTCGTAGCAGGATATTCTATTGAAAGAGAGATATTGAACGATGGCGGACTTGTAACAAATGATTGCTCAGTAGCTGAAACAAGGCCCGATAATGAGTATGGATACGGGCAAGCCGATCCATTAGTCTTTATTGAAATTGCAGGGATGATTGATCCTGATGTTTCTGTAAACTGGACTTTGGAATATGTTGAAAAAGAAGTTAACGGGACTATGGTGCTAGTAAAACCCGAAATCTACAATGGAACTATATTGAAAGGTACTGCAGTTAATGCAAACAAACCTACTGTTGGTGTTGAAGTCAAATTCGGGGCAAGTGAATGGTATCCTGCAACTGATACTTCGAACCTCAAAAATTGGGGAAGTTGGGAAATTGCCGTTCCTGAAGAAGTAAGCAAAGGAAATCAAACTCTGGCGGCAAGATTGGTTTTAGATGGTGGAATGTCTATGTCTGCTGTGAACAGCTTTTCTGTTACTTTATTGGATGAATATAACCTCATAACATCAGTTAGTGGATTAAGTAGTATCAATGCACTCGTCTTCTTTCCTGCGATTATTCTAGCAGCTATTGCAATGGGATACATTTTCACTCAACCTCGAAAATCGGAAAGTAATTTGGAAGTTGAAGAATCTGGTGGAGATGAATTCGTCTGGGATGATGATGTCGACGTTGCAGGTCAAAACAATCTAATGACGACTATGTTCGGGAGAATTAGTGCTAAGTCACTAACTCTATGTGCGCTCTATACGGCACAAGGCGTTCCTTCTGGATTCATTTCTTTTACATTAATTGCATATTTGGCACAACAAGGATTTAGTGCCGCTGACATTGGCAATATGCTATTTTGGGTTTACTTGCCTTGGGTTTTCAAATTCCTATGGGGTCCTTTTGTTGATAATTATCATTATTTACCAATGGGAAGGCGCAGACCTTGGATCCTTAGTGCACAAACTGGAATGGTTGCTACTGTATTACTCATAGCTGTTGTGCCTGGTATTGAAAATAGAATTGGATTGTTGACAATTTTGTTATTCTTCCACAATTGTTTCGCATCCCTGCAAGATGTTGCTGTGGATGGTCTGGCTGTAGATATTTTGAGTCCTGAAGAATTCGGAAGAATCAATGGTTTTATGTTTGGAGCAAAACGATTTGGAACAATGGTCGGAGGGGCTGGTATAGGGTACTTCATGGGCAAATATGCCTCAATTGGAATTGCCGAAGGATTGTTTTTGACCGTTCCAATGCTATTATTGATTATGTGTTTACCTGCTTTTATCAGAGAAAGGCCTGGAGAAAAATTATTCCCATGGACTGAGGGTAATGCAGTGGTAAAGCAAAGTAATGAAGTAAAAACTCCTACAAATGTAAAGGCCAATAATGAGGCCGACCCTCTATTGGCACCAAAATGGGATATGGGTAACCATAACGCGAAATCCCTATCCGTTGATATTGGCCTTCTAATTGCTTTGGATTTATTTTTATTATTAACAATTGCTGATATTGCAAATGCACTGTTGTGTCATGTCCTTACAGTAGTTGCCGGAATGGCATACTTTGGTTTATTGAGAAATAGTACTTTTGGTTTACAAGCCTTTGACTTAGCTCCAGTAAAAAGTGATATTGTCAAAGCTCTCTCACTTAGGGCGCCTTTGGTTGGCATCATTCTTGCAATGCTAACTTACTTCTGGGAATTCTTAATTCCAGTATTAAATGTACTATTCATACAAAACCTAGGATGGACTGATACTGAATATGTGGCTGTTACAGGAGGGTCTGCAGTTATTGCCGGAATTCTTGGGACATTAATGGGAGGAATCATTGCAGATCGCTACGGTGCTCGCCGTATTGCAAGCTTATTTGCAGTTCTAACTGGTCTTTCAATTTTTACTATAGCTCTAGCTGAACCTTTGTGGGAAAATAGAAGAATAATGTGGTGGCTGATTGTTATTTATCCTTTCTTTGGAGCTGCTATGGGCATCTCTCTGATTTCGTTGTTTATGAATGTGACATGGCCTAAAGTTGGAGCTACTCAGTTTACTTTGTATATGGCAATGTTGAACTTTGGAGCGTTGTTTGGCCTTAAGATGGCTGGGTACTTTGAAGCTAATTTTGACTACACTACTACCATTATGATTGGGGGGACTTGTCAGCTTCTAATTGCCTTCGTTCTTCCATTTATTGACCCCGGACAGACCAGAAGAGAGCTCGGAAACGACTTTTGAGCGATAATCCTTAAGTAGGGGGTTTTTTGGAACCCTGCCTTGGAGACGGGGCAGGATAAGAGAAATGAGCAATAATATCTATGTTGGAAATTTGCCATGGTCTTACAGAGACGATGGATTGAAGGAGCTCTTTGCAGAGCACGGCGAAGTAACAGATGCGAAGGTTATAGTAGATCGCATGAGCGGCAGAAGTCGCGGATTTGGGTTTGTTGAAATGGCAAACTCTGAAGAGGCTGCATCAGCAATCGAAGCACTAAATGGCTACGAAGCTGAAGGCCGTGAACTAAAGGTGAACGAGGCCAAACCTCGAGATGACTGAATTAATAGAACAAGAAAATAATTTAATTCTAGTATCGCTGTTAATTACAGTGTGTATGCAACTATGCTTTTTTGCTATAGCTTACGCGCTGAAAATGGACAAGGTAACTGATTTTGCTGGAACGAGTAATTTTATCGTTCTGGCAGCTTTTACCCTATGGCTTGGAAATGATTTTTCCTTGCCAAAAATATTGGCAACCCTAATGGTTTGTCTTTGGGGATTTAGACTTGGTGGATATTTATTTTATAGAATATTGATCTGGGGTGAAGATCACAGATTTGACAAAATGCGAGAGAAGTTCTGGAGTTTCTTAGGTTTTTGGATAATGCAAATGCTTTGGGTTTTCTTACTATCGCTTCCAGTTACATATTTTAATGGAATGACTGGTAATTTTGAAATTACAAATTTATCATACATTGGAGTCACAATGTTTGGGATTGGATTCGTAATAGAATCAATGGCCGATTATACCAAATTTAAGCATAAATTATATGGTGAAAAATGGTGTAGAACGGGGATATGGGCTATCAGTCGACATCCCAATTATTTTGGTAATATTTTTCTTTGGTCTGGGATTTATGTTTATTGTTATAGTCATGGAGTCGCTCTATGGACTATTATTGGTTTAATTTGGATAATCATTCTTCTCTTATTCATGAGTGGAATAAATTTATTGGAGGCTTCAGCAAATTTGAAATATGGAAATGATGCTGAATATAACAAATATAAATCTGAAACATCTATGCTGATTCCTATTCCTAAATCGATATATTCAAAAATACCTGAAAGTATCCGAAGAACTTTTTTACTAGATTTAAAGATGTACAAATAGATTAAATGATTATTGAACAAATCCCAATTGGAAATATGGCAAATTTTGGCTATATTTTGGGATGTGAAGAAACTAAAGTCGGAGCTTTGATTGACCCTGCATTTGAACCAGAAAAATTAATTTTAAGGGCAAAAGAACTCGAGTTAGACATTGAATGGATTCTAAACACACATGGTCACTTTGACCACATTGAAGGCAATGAAGTAGCAGTTAAAATGACTGGAGCAAAAATCATAGCTCATCGTAATGCGATGTTTTATACTGATTTAAAAGTTGATCACGGTGATAATTTTAAAATTGGAAATATTAATGTAAACGTGTTATTTACACCGGGGCATTGTCCTGATGAAATTTGTTTTTTCGTTAATAAACAAGTTATATTCACTGGAGATGTTTTGTTTGTAGGTGAATGTGGGAGAACTGATTTACCTGGAAGTAATCCTAGAGAAATGTACCATTCCTTGTTTAAGGTATTATCTGTAATTCCAGATGATGTTGACATGTTTCCAGGGCATGATTATGGGAATAGTTCTATGTCTACTATGGGTTTTGAAAGAATGAATAATTATGTTTTAAAACAAAGAACCGAAGATGAATTTGTTGATTTTATGAGTACTCCATAATTAAGGTTCACTCTCCTTCAACTCATCTAAAGTTAATTTTCCATCGCCATCTTTATCTATTTTTTTAAAATCCTTTTCGTATTCTTTAATTTCTTCATCTGTTAGATGTTCTTCACCGCCGATTCTCAAAAATTCTGTGAAATCTATGAATCCATCTTTGTTTTTATCGACTTTGAGAAATGTACTTGTAAGTATTTTATTTTTGTAAGAATCCATTACGTTTAACATTTTTGTACCCTTTCTAAAACGAAAGTCATAATTTCCTTCTTTAGTTTTAACTAAAATCTGACTCTTCCAAGGCTCTCTGAACATATTTATACTCATTAATAATAGTAATAAGCTATCCAAAATAACAACCGTTATGATTCCTGGAGACACCGGAAAGCCTATGCATTTTTCCCAGTTATAGACAACTTCTTCCTCTGATTCCATTGACATAGTATCAAGATCGTAGTTACTATCTGTGTCACACCAAATAGAATAGTAGAGTCCATTTATTGCTAAACCTATGAAAAGATAAAGTATTATTCCTAGGATTGCAAGAAATATGAATGGTACTACTATATTGTAAATTCTTTGAACACTTTTTGACATTGGAATGTCTCCTGACTTTTTTCTATAATTTTGCTTAAAATTAGTTAAGCGATCCATCCCTGAGTGATATGTCGAGATATGTTCTTTCTTATCGCCACCTTCTTTCCATTTTCTATATTGTTCTCTAATACGATGTTTTTGATTATCTTTTTTTTCTAATTCATCGCCCATCGGTATCTAATTATTAGAGAAGGTTATCTATTAAAGTATAAGAAATTAATTAAAAATGTTTTGTGGGCACTAGAACTAGGCACTAGAAGTTATGCTTTATATGCTGTTTAGCACACGACGTGTTATGATTAAGTCATTAAACACTAAAATACTTGTGGCCTTTATGTTAGGCATTAGTTTTTTGAGTTTACAAGCCTCCTCAACTGCAGTAGTATCGGAAAATCAAGATGACACAGTCATAATTACTGTAGACAGTACTAATCTTAGATTTTCACCGTCTGAAGTAGTGATCAATGAAGGGCAAACCGTTCGTTTCTTCTGGAGTGGAGAGTTTTTGGAGCACAATGCAATTGCATCAAGTGGCATCTTTAACAGCGGAAGTCCTCAAACTGAACTTGATTATGCTTTTACATTTGATAAAGGAACTAATGGCACTTACGATTTTATCTGTGAACCTCACGAAACGTTGAATATGATAGGGACAGTTGTTGTCAATCCATCGGAAGATGATACTGATACAAATGGAGACACTAATGGCACCAACACAAATGATACTTCTGAGCCAGCTGGCAATAATAATTCCGTAAAATCAACAAGTTCATTAAATAGTCTAGCAATAGTGCCTACTTTGTTAGTTATAGCATTAGTAAGCAGATATTTGAGATAGATTAATCTCGTTTTCTAAAAAAGTTTGGTGCTCCCGCCGGGATTTGAACCCGGGTGCTCGGCTCGAGAAGCCGAAATGATGGGCCGGACTACACTACAGGAGCTACCCTAGCCTTGAACGGTCGAACTTAATAATTATCGTCAAGCCATTTAGCAGTTTCATGAATGGCTTTTCTACTAGTATAATTTGGACCCCATCCGTGGGATTTCATGGCTTTAATATCTAATCTCATTTTCTTTACGTCGCCTTTCCATCCCCTACCTCCGTCAACGCCTCCAGTAAATTTATACCCCACATCTTTCAGTTTCATAGCTTTACAAACTTCATCAGCTAAAGTTACTACATCAATCGCATCTTTGGATCCTACATTCAAGGCAATAAATTCGCCCTCGTCACATAACTCGCCTGGGTTTTTTGCTAAAACTGCTGAAATGCAATCTTCAACATGGAAGTATGATTTATGTTGCGTTCCATCTCCTAGAATTTCCAATACTTCAGATTGGTCTTTCAATTTGTGAACAAAGTCATAGGTTACACCATGATTGCTTCTTGGCCCTACACAATTTGCAAATCGATATGAAACTCCTCTGAATCCTTCTTCTTTACAATATTTTTCTATTATTTTTTCAGCATCTAATTTACTAGAACCATAGGCTGAAATTGGTTCAAGAGGTGCATTTTCAGGAGTTGGTATTTTTTCAGCATCGCCATAAACTGTAGATGTTGAAGTGAAAACAATTCGATCGCAACCGGTTCGCTTCATTGCCTTAAGAACTTTTTCAGTGACGTCTACATTTTGTTCTTGCATTACTTCTGGTTTTGTAATTCCTAACTGAACTTCAGGATTGGCTGCCAAATGATACACTATCTTTGCACCTTTGAGATATTCGTCAAAATCATCTTTCAATAAATCTACATCAATTAATGTAATTTGTTCAATTGATTCATACAAAAATTCTAGTTCTCCAGATGAAAAATTATCTAAGACAACGACATGTTCATCACGTTTAACGAGCCTGTCCACTAAATGAGATCCAATAAATCCTGCACCTCCTGTAACTATTACTCTTCTTTTAGCTCCATCTTCAGGCATAGAAACTAGCACTCCTGATTCCAATTCGGTCGGAGTACTTTCATCTGCAAAATCATACTGTTCATCTGTAAAAGTGCCTACAATGGAACCCATCAAATCACCAGTGGTTTTTGAAATCATCTTTCCTGTGCCGCCTGCAACACTTACAACGCTCTTTCCTGTATCTCCTGCCACTTTGAGAACTGTGCCTCCAGCTGAACCTACCATTCCTCCTGCTGCATTTAGTGGAGCTCCAATTAATCCTTCTTTGTGCAAACCCAGAGATTGCGTCATGTCTTCAAGATTAATATCGTCCCAATGTTGGTATGTGAAGTATATCGCGATCAAGAGTCCAGTGAATAATACCGCTACTGCAACTTGTATAGGTGCTAAGACTGCCAGAACTCCTAAGCCATACACTACAGAAGCTGAAAGTAAAAACGAGCCGCTAACAGCCCCTACTGCAACTGCTGCTAAATTTTTATTTGGTGAAATACCAATCGCTCTTCCGAGAATAGTGCCCCCAACAGCCCCTGACCCTTGGAAAGGAAACATAACAAACACAATAATTCCTGTAACCGAAGCTCTTTCTAACCAAGGAAGTGAAGTCAACATAGCTTTTCCTTTATTTTGAATTCTAGTAATTCCGCTACCAATGAAAGGAATCTTCTTGGCTAAATCGAAATTCCAAGTTAAGAAAACCCCAACTGCGATATCAACGAACGCTGTAGCAACTGCAAGAGACCAAGGGTTTAGTCCTAATGCAATACCGCCTGGTATTACAGTTCCTTTACCAAAAGGAGGAACAAAATAAACTACCATTAGCCGGCTTAGATTTAAGAAATCTTTTTGCGACATAGTGACATACATAACTGAGAAGAACCCAGCAGTCATAATGAAAGGTGAAAAGAACTTGAAAAGACCCATAATTGTAGCCTTTCCTCCAATAGCATAAACAAGAACACCAAAACCTAAAAATGCAATCGCATTAAACAAAATATTCCACCAAATTGTAGTTTTGATATCAACATTATC
>MIZB01000250.1_pt1 | contig 12843 bp, 12 predicted proteins | sample 888171 | NCBI WGS metagenome assembly MIZB01 (sample SAMN05440186, study PRJNA335308) | marine metagenome | isolation source: marine water
ACTCGGCTACAGCTGAAGAAGGTTCCCAAAAAAGAAAAGGCACACCAAACGTAATGAAAGAAATTGATCTTTGTGCTATGGCAATTAATCTAGGGTGTTCATTTGTTGCACGTTCATTCTCAGGATCGAGAAAACAATTAACTGCACTCATAAGAGCTGGAATGTCTCATCGCGGAATGGCAGTAATTGACGTAATTTCGCCTTGTGTTACCTTCAATAATAATGAAGAATCATTAAAATCCTATGGATATGTAAAAAGTAATGATACTGAATTACATACTATAGATTACATCCCTCATTTCAATCCAATTGAAGATGTAGAAGTCCCTTCTGGTGGCTATAAAGAGGTACGTCTGCACGATGGATCTTACATTCGTTTAGAAACTATTAGTGAAGAACATGACGTATCTGATCGAGTTATGGCCCTTGAAGCAATCCACAAAGCCGATACAAGTGAAAAACATGTAACTGGATTACTTTATTTTGAAGAAGGAATACCGACACTTGACGATACCGAGAACTTAGTTGATACTCCTCTATCGGATCTAACAGATGATATGATGAGACCATCAAAAGAATCCTTAGATAAAATATTAACTGACTTTAGAAGCTGATTCAATCTCAATCGTAGACAGACCTAAGCCAATCAAGATTAAAAAACTAGATATTAACAATCTTGGAGTTATCTCATCTAAACCCAAACCTACTGACAAAGTACCTGCTACAACAGGTTGAAGATATATGAAAAGAGCGACCTTAGAAGAATCAACATGACTCATTGCATAATAATTTAAGGAATAAGTAACAACCGTTGCAAAAAATATTGAATAGAAAGCTGCGGCATAAATCCACCAAGGCAAACTAAGCCAAGAATCAAGATTAAGATAAAGTCCTTTAACTGATAAAGGAACTAGGAGAACTGCTCCAATCGACATTACGAGAACTGATAAACCCAGTGGTGAATGGTGTTTAATCATTGATTTTGATAAAACTAAGAACAAACCAAAACAACTAAAATTAATAAAAACAAGAATATCTCCAAGAAATAAATTACTATTGATATCTAAATCATCTATTCCAAGTAAAATAAGTGCACCACTCATTGCGATAATTAAAGATAAAGATTTGTAACGGTTCATTTCTTCATGGCCAAGTATCCAAGCAAAAATAAGAGTCATAACTGGAATCATACAACTTAGTAATGAAGCATGAGCTGGTGTTGTTAGTTCGAGACCTTTCGTGAAAAGGGCTGTATTCAATATAATTCCTAATAACGACAAAATGACTAAAAAATTCCATTCTTTACCTTTAGGAAAGTTAAGTATATGCTTTCTATAGAAGGAATACATCAAAATACCTGCAAATAAAATTCTAATTGCAGTCCATTCAAATGCATCGACTCTATCAACTATTAAAGAAGTTGTTAAATAATGCAAACCAAATATCAGTTGAACTAAAATTAAAGCACCATATACCCTAAATAATGATAGATTGGACAAATATTTACCAACCTATTTTTTGTAAATAATTTGAAAAGATTTTTTCTTTCCCATATAACATTATCATTGCTCCAGAAAACCATCCAAAGGAAGAAGTTATCCTAAATGCTGAATCAAAACCATCTAAATATTGTGGAACCATAATTACTAAACCAACACCTATGAAAAATCCTGCAATCCAAGCAAAAGGAACATTACCTCTGCGCATATAGTCAACAAACAAAAATAAATAAAATTGTGTAAATGTGAAAATAGCTAAACTAGTTGCAATTAATAATTCGACGCTTTCAGAACTACCAAAAGACATGTAAGGTGACAACAAAATAAATGTACCAATTACCATTGCAATACCGGGGAATGAGTCTGAAAAAATTTTGCCCTGTTTAGAAGATACCATTGAAGAACTATCTCGCCATTTCATAATTGATCTAACTAATATTAAAGGTGAAATGTATCTAAATAATAGAGTAAAAACTGCCAACGGCCATAACAATTCTGGAGAGGTAGATGCAAGATAAACTGCCCAAAGGGCTACAATTAGAGCAACACCTAATAAAATCATAAAACCAATTAGCAGTAAATCACTAGACTTCTTCTCAGTTGCCCTATCAATAACCAAAATAAATAAAGGATAAGCTAAAATTATTATTCCAATAAAAAGAATTAAAAATGCAACTAAGTCAACTTGATTCACAATTCATAATATTGAAGTGTTGTTATGAAATGAACCCTGCCCTATCTGTCTTAAAAAATAGCGGTAAATCTTAAATATTACCCGATTTCCGGGAAATTATGGCTGAGTTCTTTTGCGATATCGAAATTTTACGTAATGAAGGAGAGTTCGAAGCTCGAGTAGAGGGAATAACACCTAATGTTATGTCCTTAAAAAGTGATAATTTAGAGGAATTACTAGAACAATTAACTATTGAGTTAGAAGATAAGTTGAACTAAATTATTCTAGATAACTAGACATCCATTTTGTGCAGTAATTAAGATGAGAATTTGTAAATCTTTTATCTTCTTTCAAGTCAACTATAAATTGATCAAACCCTGAATAAAAATCAAATGTTAAAACTCTAGAAATAAAGTTAAACATTACCACCATTGAAGCATCAACAACGCAACACATATCGCTTAGATATTCCTTTGATAATTGTGGAATGACTAATGATTCACTAATTATTGCTTTTTGCTCATCATTCCCAAAATATTTCTTTAACCGAGAAATATCATGTGTTTTTTCTTCAGAATGAGCATAACCTGATAATTTACCATAGCGTGAATAATTCCTAAAATTATGGTAATTCTTTTCAGGATTTGTTAATTCCCATGATATTAATTCTTTAATTAAATCACTAAAACTTAATTCTTGCCGAATACCTGAAACCATATCTAAAAATTGAGAATTATCTAAAATTTTTTCTCTATTGGCTCTATAATTTTTTAATTGATCTACCAAATCGCCATAACTTTCTAGAACAATTGACGAAAGCGATACTTTCCACAATCTTGATTCATGTTGAGATAAAGCCAATTGATTAAGAAAAATACCTCGCATGTGGCATTCTAAAAAACTGCGAAGTAAGGAATAAGCAATATTGTAATTACCACAAAATGATTGATAAATAGAATTAATCAAAATTTTCTGTGATTCTAAATGATGATGGTTGAAAGAACCCAAAAGTGTAGCTGCTTGTTCTTGTTTAATGGTGTCCTCTTCATATGCAATAATTTCTAAATAAACTGAAGAATACAATGAAAACGCATCCATGCCTCTTCCAAAATTATCTACTGAAGACATATCCTCCAGATTTATCTCTGGTGTTGAACTCTGGATTATTGATTTAGCGATATTCTGGTAGTGTTCCTGGATTTCATCCATAACTGGTAAAAGATTGACTTAATAGAACTTTCAGCCTGATTATATGTTTAATTAAAAATAGACTCCTTTAGGTAATACTATATGTCACCTGAAAATAATTTAGCATATGCTGTAAAACAAACTGAAATCGACTATAAAGCAGAAGATTTAATTATGTTACAAGCTCAATTAATTAATCGTAATGATAAAGGCCACGTTTTGGTAGAAAAAGTAGCTGCTGATTCGGGAACCTATTCAGCTGGAAAATACTACATACCTGGTGTCGCAATGAAATTCGGTGAGCACCCTGAAGAAGCTGGACACCGAATACTAACTGAAGAACTTGAAATCGCAGATAGAGACATTCATCTTATTGGTTGTCAATCTCACGACGATAATGAAAGAAAACGTTGGTATGTTTTATTTTTATTTGAGACTAAAGATCCAATTAGTCAAAAGGAAATGGACAATCCATGTGAAGGAATTGATGAACTATTATATTTTGACCTAGAAAAAGCCACACCTGAAAATTCAACACAAGGATTAATGGATATTAGAGACGCCTTGAAAAATCCAGGTAAAACATATATCTAATTGAAGAAATTATTTTTTACCAGTTAGGACCAGAGTACCAGCCCAATCTGCATGTTTGTTCGAACGCCAGCTTTCAACGTCATTTAATCCAGCCATTTCAAAAATTTGAATCCATTCTGATTCTTTCAGCATGAGCATTCGAGTACCTACTTTTTCTTGCCAAGAATGTGAGTCTGTGTTCTCATAATAATGATCTATTCCAACAATCAATCTTCCGCCTTCATTGAGCCAAGAATTTGAAATTTTGCGTACAACCTCTGATGGATCTTTCAAATAATATAATACTTCCATAGAATGAATTACATCATACTTTTGATTTGAAGTGTAAGAGTTAATATTTGCGACAATATATTCAGTATCTCCTCCTCTTAACTCTGCATTACTTATCATTTGTCTAGCTCCATCTATGCCTACAGCCCTAATACATAATTCATTCTTTGCCACGTTACGAACAACCCAACCATTGCCGCAGCCCAAATCTAAAAAACTGAAACTTTTATCAATGCTTAATCTTTCTTTTAATGCAAAATTAACCATTTCATCAACAGGTATCGCATGTGATTTTTCCATGCCTCTATCTTTACCTTCTTCAGCCCATCTTCCAAATACGTCTGTTGCTTTTTTCATGTAAATTGTCTAAAGAGTGAGGTTCCCACCTAGCGGCATAGGATTCAATTCTATTAAATCACCTCTAAGAGAAGGCCCTTCTGCAATTGTTGCAAAGATTCCAATTTCTCCCGCATCATTATTTGCTAAGCTAAACCAAGGTCTACCATACTGATCAACTGCCATATCCAAAAAATCACCTAAACCTCCACATCTCTCATATCCACAACCTATTGGATAAGCATCACTACTGTCTATAGGGTCTTCTGGTTGATTAATTTGAACGGTAGTAAAAAGTGGATTATCTGAAAAAGCATCAGTCAAAATAGTCATGTAACCATTCCAAGTTTGATTACCTGTATCACCTACATACCCAAAAGCTACACGGCCTTCAGAACCGGCAGTAACAACTGGAAAACCGGTACCTTCTAGTCCAATTGGAGGTGCTAACATCATTGCATCACTCCACGAATTACCCTGATCACGTGAATATGCGTAATATGGCATATTATCGAGTCCCATCCACATAGCATGAACATTATTCTCATCATCAATTGCAACTTGAGCTTCTTCAAAATTCCATGTATCGGCAGTACCTGACTCTTCAGTAGGAAGAGGATGCTCAGTCCAAGTAAAACCTCCGTCTGTGCTTCGATAAATAGAATAGCCACTACCATTGCAACCTACGTTACCACGATAAAAATTACCATCTGTAGCTCCTTCAATATGTGCGCTTAAGCCACCACTATTGCAATCAATAGGAGCTCCTGGTACTTCGGGACTCCATGTTAATCCTCCGTCAAAACTGGTTGAACAAAGAGGGGCTGCCCAATTGCCATTAACGCAGAAAACCCATGTAGTTGGATGTCCGAAGGCAGGATAAGGAGAGGAACCAATAGTTTGGTGGTCCTGAACTGAATATGATGTAGCAAATGTTGGTGGTGACCATGAAGCTCCGTCATTATCTGACCATTCGACAGTCATGCCTGCCAAAGCGTGCATATCAAATTTCATTATTCTATCCGTCCATTTATCTACATAAACATAAGGATCATTGCTATTTGGAACTGGAGAAATTGGATCATAAACATTCATACAACTATAATCTGATAAGTCTTCCATTCCTATAAGGCCAGTGCATTGAACAATGGCTGTTGATCCTGCAGGACCATTACCATAACTTGACATGTACAAATTATCATTGGATGTAATTCCCATAGTAGGTTCAAATGTAGTCATTCCAATGCCATAATAACTTCCCTGTGACCAATATGGTGCGTTGTTCCCTGTTAAATTAACAGTAATATTTGCTTGATCTACAGCATTAGAATCAAGTGCATTAATTCCTCCAGCATAATGATACCAAGTAGTTTTTGGAATATCCCTATCAAAATCAAACAAACCAGGTTCTTCAATTACAGTTCTCTTATCCTCTGGTTCAAGGCATCCGCTAAAAGAAGGGGTGACTAAAAATGCGATTATCAGAACTAATGCTCTTTGCATTATTATTTAGATAAGCTACTACTTTATTTAGGTTTGTGGAAAATAACAATACGATTAGTATTTGTTCCGACTTTCATATTATTTATTCCCCAGATATTAGAGGTCTTTGTGAAATCTTGAGAATTTACCATAATACCTGCACAGTCTAAACCTGATTTTAAACCTAAAGGAACTACTGCTTCATCTAATTTTATTTTACCGTTATTTACTTCTCCAACTTCAAAAGCAATCCATCCACCAGGCAAGGTTACTCGATATAACTCATCAAAAACAAAAGACATCATTTTTGACCATTGTGAAACTGTTCTACAAGATACAATCTCTTTTTCGACCTGCCTAGAATCTATAGAATTAAACCAGCATCTTAACCAATTATCACTTGCATATCTGACAATATTAAGAAAGGGAGGAGACGTTACAGTTAATCTCACACTTTCATTAGGTATGTGGAAAGTATTCTTCGAGTCTTTTGATGAAAAAATCGCATTTTTACCAACTTCAAATAATTGTTGAATAAGTGATGGACTCAGATTACGTTGTAATGCTTTTGATTTTTTCAAGATAATCTCCTTAGTGTTCTTGTAAGGAGGAGAAAGGCCTAATTTTTGATTAATTAATACTTGACCTTTTTGAGTTGTAGCTTGATTAGGTGGCAAAGTATATCCTGAAAAAAAACCTGCTGAATGCCCAGTCAATCTAGTAGTACATACCATCTTGATCCAATTATCAATAAAATTTGAAGAATCTAATTTATTTCTTAAACATACAATCTCCGACTCTGTATCTTTATGATAAAACATTGATAAATTGATATCTGCATTAGAATCTTTAAACTGTATCTGATTCAATCTCTCTTCTATTTGTTGAATTGTTGGTATATTCAAACGAGGTTCTGTTAGTATGCGGCTTAAAGGATTAATATCATTACTAATAATGTTCCGATTTAGTATTGCAGCTTCAATTAATGTAGTACCTCTCCCTGCAAAAGGATCATACACTATGTCTCCTGATTTTGTAAATAAATCAATGAAAAATTTTGGTAATTGTGGTTTGTAACATGCCCTGTAAGAAATTTCATGTAAATTATTTGCTTGCCTCTGCTTAGCAGTCCAAAATTCATTGATAAAACGTTTATAGTTTTTTGAACCTATCGTAACTCTGTCTAGCTCAGTTCTTTTATCTGAAGTATTAAAATTAAGAAGCTTAGAATTTACTTTTTCTATAGAGACTGCAGACATAGTATCAAGTTGCCTCGGGGTGGAATTGAGGGAAAATGAAATAGACTCTCTCCGACAGCCGAGGCATACTGAATGCTATCTGCGTACTTATAATGATTGTGTTTTTTACAATTCCTCTTGGGATAACCACCAAGGAGGTACCTCAAACCAACGGTTATCTAATTCAGAACGAGTTATCAAAGGTAAAGATAATGGTTGCTCATCATCAACTAGAGAAATACCTGCCGAGGAACAAGTAGAAGGAAGATAGTCCTCACCAGATTCTGTGATTTCTAACTGTATTGTATGCCCTGAGGGAATTATTACATCCATTGGATTAAACTGCATCTTCATTGTATAGGAAGCAAATGGAGTTACGGATTTTGCTTCGTATCCACCATCACGATACCGTAAGTCCATAGTTGCATGACCTAGCCTTAATCCTGTAGTTCCATCGGACATGGTGACAAACAATTGGCCGCCATTACATGAATTTGCGCGAACTTGAGCATGGAAAGTTGGTAGACCTGAAATATGATAATCTGCTTCTAAAGGTTCGCTGGTTAATGTAATTGAAGAGAAGGAAGATACTACTCCTAAGGAACCCCAAGACGAGACATCATGTGTGGACCACTCAATATCTGCTGAAGGCCAAGTTTCCTCAACATGCCACTCACCATCATTTCTTTGAATCTGAACTTGAGATTCTGGCTCTGGACCTATCCCTTTGAGATAATAATTAAACCAGTTATAGAGTTCTATTGACCAATCCATTCTAGTAACTTTAGGGAATGCCTCAGAACCATAATATTTGGTTGATCAGGATAATTGTGCCCCCATTGGCCCATGATTCCCTTAACATTTAATCCTGCATCACGAAGCATTTGATATGTTGGAAATGCATGATAAGGATCAACATTCCAATCCTGTAGCCCCCAAACAATGTAAACACTTCCATTATAGTTATCAATTACATCTTGCAAGTGATATCTCTCTTCCCAATAATCATTCCATTGATCACCACCGTATTCAGCAAGAGCATAGGTTGTCCAAGGACTTGCCGGCCCTATGGCATCATCAGTACACATTCGCATATCATCAGTGGTTGCTCCAGCTGTTGCACCTTCGTACAGTGCATCATATAGCATAGCTCTTGATTCACTGGAACCATTTCTGTAGAACATTTCTCTAACACCAATTGAACCAGATATAGGAACTATTGTCTTTAGATGAGGTGAAGGATTCTGTGCAGCTTCCCAGTTTGTTGTACCTGCATAAGATTTACCCATCAAACCTACGTTACCATTAGACCAAGGCTGCTTTCCAAGCCAATCAACCGCAGCTTGAATACCTATTTGTTCACCTAACCCTTTAACGTCTTGACAATGAGTCGATTTACCTGAACCAAATGTAGAAATTTGAGCTAAAGCATACCCATGCGGAACAAATTCTTCCAATACCCATTGACCAATACCTAAATCTGGAATTGTATTTGGATTTGAACCTGCGAACTCATAGTAAGGATGGATTGTTGCTATTACTGGTACTAGTGTTCCCGATGGAACGTTTGGCATCCACAATGCCACATGCATCAAAGGATCTTCAGGATAACCTGCATCTCTTTCTTCAAGAGGTAAGTCTACTTCTACGAAATACTCTGTTGGCCCGGTCCAGTCATAAATTCCTTTTTCAGGTAAAGTTGAACGCCAAGAAGAAAAATTTAAATCCATCAAATGGCGCTTCTCTAAAGGAACTTCCCACCATTCATAATTTGATATATCGGTATCATCTTCTATCGATGAATTAAGGCAACCAGACACTAAAAAAATCGTTCCAATAATTATCGCCTGAATCTTACGCACAAGCATGCAAAGCCTATGCTAAATTATATTTGGCTCTCTCTAGATTATATGTAATGTTTGGTAGTATTTACAAGAATTTTTTAATGAAATTTCTAGGAAATATAAAGGAAGGAACTATTGTCCTCAAAGATAATGGTGTACAAACATTTGGTACAGGAAGCCCTATCGTAAATATTGAAGTATTGAATTCTAAATTTTATAAAAGAGCTGTATTGGCTGGAGACCTAGGCTTTGCAGAATCATATGCCAAAGGTGAGTGGAATACAGATGATTTAACAAACTTAATCATTATTTTAATTAACAATAAAGACAATCTAGGAAATTTAAATATGAAATGGAGTTTCCTATCAAAAATAGTTGCAAGGGTAGGACATTGGCGAAGAAAAAATACTATTTCTGGCAGTAAAAAAAACATACAAGACCATTATGATCTAAGTAATGAACTTTTTTCTATTTTTCTTGATGAAACAATGACCTATTCTTGTGGTGTTTTCAAATCTAAAGAAACAACACTCCATGAAGCTCAAATACGTAAAATAGATATGATTATTGAAAAAGCACAACTAAAGCCTGAAGATCATGTTCTTGAAATTGGTTCAGGATGGGGAGGCCTGTCTAGAAGGGCTGTTGAAAAGATCGGATGTAAATTTACTACAATTACTTTGTCTGAAGATCAATACAGTTATGTTAAGAATATGATTAAAAATGAAGGATTAGAGAAGAACATAGACGTTAAACTTGTTGATTACAGAAATATAGAAGGAACATATGATAAAGTAATATCTGTAGAAATGATAGAGGCAATTGGATATGAACTATTCAATTCTTATTTTGAGAAAATAGAAAAAGTAATGAAGCCGGACGGCATTGCAGTTATACAAGCAATTACTTATCCTGATGAAAATTACGAAATTTATCGAAAAGGCTGTGACTTCATACAAAAGTTTATTTTCCCCGGAAGTTTGCTTCCTTCAGTTAAAGTTATGAATGAATCTATAGCTCAAAAAACTAATATGAAAGTAACTGATTTAGAAAGAATAGGGCCCTCTTACGCAACAACCTTGAATATGTGGAGTGAAAAATTCAATGCTAACAAAGAAAATATCATGAAGTTAGGGTTTGATGAATATTTTATTAATCTATGGAATTACTATTTCAGTTATTGTGAAGCTGGCTTTAGTGCTGGAACAATTGATGATGTACAAATGGTAATAGAAGGAGGTAAAGCAAATGCTTGAAGCGTACGAGAATCGACTTCCTGGTGAAAATATATCACTAATGGTTAGCTTACCATTTATTTCAGTTCATATTGGAGCATTGGCTGCATTGTTCATAATGCCTACTAATTTTGCTTTATTCATGATGGTTGCCATTTATTTTATTCGGATGTTTGCCATAACTGCTGGCTTCCATCGATACTTTTCTCATCGCTCTTTTAAAACTAGTAGAATATTTCAATTCATTCTAGCATATCTGGCTACTTGTTCAGCTCAGATGGGACCTATTTGGTGGGCTTCACATCACCGACACCATCACAAATATACCGACAAAATAGAAGACCCTCATCCTCCTAATTTGAAAGGATTTGTGTGGGCTCATGTTGGATGGATAATGTCTCCTGCAAATGTACCTACAAAAACGGAATACGTAAAAGATTTAATGAAATATCCTGAACTAAGATATCTAGATAAATATCATTATGCTGCACCACTAAGTTTAGTTATATTTCTTTATTCTTTGGGAGAATACCTGAAAATAAATTATGTTAGCTACGGAACTAATGGTACTGAACTAGTAGTATGGGGTTTCTTCGTTAGCACAGTTCTACTTTATCATGCTACATTTATGGTTAATTCAGTATGTCATGTATTCGGATACAGAAGTTATGATACAAAAGATGGTAGTGTTAATAATCTCTTAGTAGCTATTCTAACATTGGGTGAAGGGTGGCACAATAACCACCATGCATTTCCAAATTCGGAGAGGCAAGGACATCGTTGGTACCAAATAGATATTTCTCATTATATTTTATGGTTCTTATCTCTTTTAGGAATAGTATGGAAAATAAGGCAAGTTCCTGAAGATTCAATAAAAGAGCGATTGTACGGTGCTTAATGTGGTATAATACACTTCTTTCGAGAGGGCTTATCCCTGATTTCTTATTGAGAAGAGGAGTTCGAAGTCAGGGTAAACAAAGACTTGCGATGATGGTGAAAGATAATTTATCAAATGATTATGAAAAATTTCTGAAAGAAGCAAGTTCGGGAGAAATTGCAGTACATACTGATGATGCAAATAATCAACATTACGAAGTCGATTCTGAATTTTTCCAATACTGCTTAGGAAAAAATTTGAAGTATAGTAGTTGCTACTGGGATGAAAATACCTCCTCTTTAGATCAAGCAGAAGATAACATGTTGGAATTATATTGTAAACGTGCAGACGTAAAAGATGGAATGGACATCTTGGACATTGGATGTGGATGGGGGTCTCTAAGTTTATTTCTAGCAAATAAATATCCCAATGCTAATATCACCGGAATTTCAAATTCAAGCTCCCAGAAATTATTTATTGATAAGGAAGCCTCCAAAAGGAACTTAAGAAATTTAAAAATAATTACGAGTGATATTAACGATTTTAAAAGTTCAAAGAAATTTGATAGAATAATTTCAATAGAAATGTTTGAACATACAAAAAATAGTAAAAAATTATTAGATTCTATTGATTCTTGGTTAAATCCAAAAGGATGCTTTTTTATGCATGTTTTTGCTCATAAAGAAAATCCCTACTATTTTGATAAAGATCAAAATAATGCATGGATGGCAAAATACTTCTTTACAGGCGGAATGATGCCAAATCACAACTTATTTAGAGATTTAGAATCTAACTTGAATTATCAAAAATCTTGGATGCTTTCTGGAACTCATTATGAAAAAACATCAAATGCATGGCTTAACAAGATGGATCATAATAGAGAAAAAATTTTGACGCTATTTAAGGAAAATAGCGACATAAAAACTGCAAAAAGAAACTTCCATTTTTGGAGACTATTTTTTATTGCATGTGCTGAAATCTTTGGGTATGCTAATGGTTCTGAATGGTGTGTTTCTCATCACCTGTTTAATAAAAGTGATTAAATGAAAATAGCTGTAATTGGAGCTGGAGTTGCAGGATTGACTGCAGCCCATATACTATCAAAAAAATATGAAATTACGCTTATTGAAAAAGATAATAGAATAGGTGGACACACAAATACGATTAATGTAGAAGAAAAGGGCAAAGAAATAGGAGTTGATACCGGCTTTATTGTATTGAATGATAGGAATTACCCTCATTTTAAAAAATTATTGAATAATTTAGACATAAAAATAAGAAATACTGATATGTCTTTCAGCTATTATGATGAAAATGATGGATTTAATTATGCAGGAACTGGAATTTCAGGCTATTTTTCTCAAAAAAGGAATTTATTCAGTCCAAAACACTATCGTTTTTTACTAAATGTTAAAAAATACTCAAAAATTGCTGCAAAAGATGTTAAAAGCAAGAAAATATTAGATGAAACTTTAGGTGAATACCTAATACGCAAGAATTTCCCCTCTGAAATTAAAAATAAATTCATGATTCCTATGGGGGCTGCAGTTTGGTCTGGCTCTCGCAAAGATATTCTCAACTTTCCTGCCAAGATGTTTCTAAGATTC
>MIZB01000052.1_pt1 | contig 12827 bp, 16 predicted proteins | sample 888171 | NCBI WGS metagenome assembly MIZB01 (sample SAMN05440186, study PRJNA335308) | marine metagenome | isolation source: marine water
GAAATAGATATAATATTAGATAATGGATTACTTATCTTTGCAGTTTTTTCGGCTTCAAGTTTATGTTCATTAATGTTAACTATAACCAATAAGAACAAATCATTTCTTTTTTGGTTTATACGGTGGAGTATTGTAGCCCTACTTTTGCCTCATAAATATATTGAGGCTAGTTATGATATGAATCTTCCTTTTGTATCTCCAATCGAGACATCAATCCCTTTTGTAAGTATAGCATTAATATTTCTTATTTTTGATTTATTTACTGGAAATCATAAAGGTAAGAAGACATCAAAGAAATTTAAACCATTACCAGAACTAGTTCCTCTTGAGAAAGTAATTGAAGAAGAACAGGTTGATGGAACCAGTAGACAAGTTACCAATGAAATAATCGAAGATGAACATGAGCTTCTGGATGAATTAATAGGTAATTTATCTTCAAATAATTTAGATGAAATTAAAGAAGGATATGGTGAAAAACTGAGTTCAATGGATGAAAAGATGCCTCTTGCAAATCAAAATTTTCCTGAGATTCAAGGAAAAATAGATTCAGCCGAAGAAGGACAAGAATATTGCGGTAACTGTAATGAGCCAGTTAAGCGTGAATGGAAGGCATGTCCACTATGTGGTGAATTTCTTGAAGAATATGAATAGGATATTAACTTTCTAACCTTTTTATCAAATCAGCTTTTTTACCTGTTGTAGAGAGCCCCTTACTACTGAGTTCATCCTTTAATTCAGCAACTTTCATTTTCTTATAATCTTTAGTTTCAATTTTCTCTGGAACTGAATCCTCGCCTTTATTTTTACTGAAAAGTCCTCTAATTGCAGAGGTTCCTCTTCCAAAGCCAGATTTTACTGCAGAAGTTCCTCTTCCGAAGCCAGATTTTACTGCAGAAGTTCCTCTTCCAAGTCCAGATCTAACTGCACCAGCTCCTCTGCCAATACTTGATTTCATAGCCTTAGTACTACGTCCGACTGCACTCCCCGTCTTTGATAAAAGCTGTTTTGCTTTTGGAGAATCTATATTCTCAGATACTTTTCTATCTTCTTTTTTATCCTTGTTTTCCTTCTTAGTTTCATTCTTTGGAGTAAGTTTTAGTTGAGACTTTTGTTTGAAAACAATCTTTGGTTTATCTTTTTGATTAGCTTTCTTTTCATTATATTCTTTTCTTGCAGAGTCAGCAGCTACAGATTCGGGGAGTTTATCGCCAAATCGTTCATTATACCTATCTTCTAAACTCTTACCTTTTGAATCCATCATAAAGTCAAGTTTTTTATGAATATCAAATAATGGCTTATTACTTTTCTTAGACCATTCATTACTAGTATTGTTTTGGTTTATAGTCGGACTTACAGATATATTTGTATCGGCTACAACTCCTACAGGAGCTATTTCGACTATAGGTTGAATAGCAGGTGCAGCTTGAACTGCAGGTGCAGCTTGAACGGCAGGTACTGCAGGCGCAGCTTGAACGGCAGGTACTGCAGGCGCAGCTTGAACTGCTGGAGCTGCAGTGTTACCTACAGGTTCCAGAACAGGCGGGCTTTTTCTTGTTTTTTTCTTTTTTCCACCAAACGGCCAGGCCATAATTTCACCAATATTTTTTTAATATTTCAACTAGCTTTTCAAAGAGACTTGTTAGGGAAGGAGAGCTTTTGGCTTTTACACCGTTATCTGCATCTCCAAGTCTAATTTCAGCCTCGTCTTTGCTAGCCGACATTTTATTGTATCTATACTTCTCAATTAAAAGCTTGTTTCTACTCTATTTGTCAACTCTGCTCATTTTTTTACGCGTTAATCTCTGACGATTATAGGCTTTAATAATGTCGCCTTTTGTAATGATTCCTATTAACTTTTTCCTATCGGCAGTATCTACTACAGGTAGATGACTAATCTCTCTAGAACCTAAGCAGTCTAATGCTTCAGATAGGGTATCTCTTTGATTAACTGTAATTAAATCAGTTACACAATAATCCTGGATTGTTAAATGTCTTTCGTGCTTAATTGCAGCATTATGTATGTCTGTCCAAGTTATGATTCCATAAAGTTTACCCTTTTCATCAACAACAGGTAAACTCATATGCCCAGTATCTTCTATAATTTGTAACGCTAATTCAAGAGGCTTATCTGGAGTAATAGTCATTACATCGTGACTCATGGCTTCTTTAACGGTAATCATTCTCATTAGATCCTGTTCAGCACCTAAATCAATATTGATTCCCATTCTGGCTAATTTCGAAGTATATGCCGATTCTTTTGATACAACATAACATGTTGCATCAGCAACGACGCATGATAGCATGAGTGGTAAAATAATTTCATAGGTAGCAGTCATTTCAAAAAGTAATACAATTGCAGTTAAAGTTGCCCTTGTTGTAGAAGCCACAAACGCAGCCATACCCACTAAAGCAAAAGCACCAGGATGTGTGATTATTCCCAGATCATTCATGAATAATCCCATTCCAGCACCTATTGCAGCTCCAATAAACAAACTTGGAGTAAAAATACCACCCGATCCTCCAGATCCTATAGACACTGAAGTAGCTATTATTTTTAGTGCCATAATTGAGAAAATAAAAATGAGTAAATCATCTATTATTGATTCACTATTTTTATCTCCCGTAAGGTTTTCACCTACAATTATATTTCCTTCTTCATTACTATCTAATGATATTAAATCAGCAGTGACATCGAAGCCATTTCCTAAAATATGAGGGAATGAAAGCGCAATAGCTCCTACAAATAGCCCACCAAGGCAGGTTTTCAGAGGCACAGGTATTACTTTCAATCGTTCGAACTCGATTTCAACATAATTCAAAGATTTTATAAAAATAGATGCAGCTAATCCGGTTAAAATCCCAAGTACTATGTAAAATGGATATTCAATAGCAGATCCTAATTTATATTGTGGAATGCTATCGAATGCAGCCACATCACCAGTCAAACTTCTACCAACAGTAGTAGCAATTACAGCAGCCACAACGATTGGAATAAACGATTTAGTTTTTAGTTCAGCTAAAATGAGTTCTATTGCAAATAATACGCCTCCAAGAGGTGCATTGAATGCAGCAGTAATTGCAGCAGCGGCACCACAACCGACAATTGTTCTTGTTTCATCAACAGTTTTACCCGTTCTTTGACCTATTTCAGATGCAAGTGTTGATGAGACAACCACCATTGGCCCCACGCGCCCTAGAGACATTCCGGTACCTACACTTGTAATTGCAGCAACACACTTTGCCAAACCTTGTTTTGCACTTAATCTTGCTTGTTTAAAGGCTACAGATTCCATGACAAGTGGTACACCTACTCCCTTTGCTTCTTTTGACCAGTATTCAATTATAAAACCTGCAATAAGTCCTCCGAGTGCAGGAATGAAAATTATAAGCCAAGGTTTATCTGAATTAAGAATATTATTATGAACGAGAGAATCACCGTAGAACAAATTTTGCATAAATCCAGTCATTAATATGAAAATCCAAGTTATAATTGCAGCACTTGCACCTGTAACTGCAGCTAAAAAATTCAACTGCAACATGGGCGATCTAATTACGCCTTTCAATCGACTGAATGCTTCAGAGTCGTTCAAACTGTAAGAACCTCAGAACCCGAATTTGTTATCAAGACAGTATGCTCAGACTGTGCAACCATTCCTTTTCCTAGTTCATCAAGAACTGGATAATACGAAACAATTCCTGCACGCATTAATTTAGTCAAACTACTAGTTGCATCTCTGTCCTGAATTTGGTGTAACCATCTTTCAGCAAAAGGTAATCCTTTGTACCTATGCTGTATTTCATCTATCATTTTAGCCGCCTTTTCATCTCTAATATTCCGAATTTGCCTTACATGGTAAATATTTGAGTTCTGTTTCCCACCAACACGCCCAGCTCCGTCTGTTACAAACGGTTCGATCGCAATAATGTCTCCAGATTTTAATATAGTGCCACCATTTTCTTTTACATTTGGGACTGAAATTCCGCTGTGAAGATTATATCTTTTAATTCCATGTCCAGTTAGATTTGCGATAGGTTTGTATCCTCTATTTTCAATTGTAGTTTGTACGGCATAGCCTATCATACCTACATTAACCCCAGGCCCAGCAACTTCAATTGCCACGTTCAATGCTTCTCTCGATGCATCAATCATTTTACTATAATTATTTGTTCCAATTTCTATAGTTAATGCATTATCTCCAATATATCCGTCAATATGAACGCCAACATCTAATTTTACTAAATCGCCTTTCTTGAACTTTTCAGTGGTCTTACTTGAAGGAGTCCAATGAGCTCCAACATTATTGATGGCCAGATTTGTTGGAAATGCCAATTTACCTCCGTTATCATAAACATATTTTTCTATTTTTTCAGTTACATCTAGCATTAGATGATTTTCTTTAATTAATTCTTTACCATAGTGTAATGCATCATGAGCTAGTTTTCCAGCTCCTTTCCATTTTTCTAATTCTTTAATGTCCAATTATAGCCTCTAATGAGCTGCCGTATAAAGCACCGATGCGGATAATTTTAGGTTTATTATCAGTTAAATCTATGATTGTAGATTCAACACCGGTGGGTTTCTCACCGGATAAATAAATACAGGATTTGCCGAATATTTTCTTTGCTTCCTCAATGTTTTTAACAACATTGTATCCATGTCTATTTGCACTCGTAGTAATAATTGGATTTTTTTTAACAAGTGACAATGAGGTTAGATTATTTGGAATTCTAATAGCAACATTTCCGTTTCTTGTAACTCCTTTAGCAAATTCAACTTTTGATTTTAAGATTAAAGTTACAGGTCCAGGGAGCAATTTTCTAATTACTTCTCTATCTTTTGATGTGGTTAGACAGTAATCAGAGATTAATTTTTCATTATTTATTAATATACTTAATCCCTCTTCTTTTTTACCCTTTAAGGAGAACAAAGTGTCTACAGATTTTTGATTAAAAGGATCACAACCAATTCCCCAAACAGTATCTGTAGGGTAGATTATTACACTTCCATTCGTGAGCGCATTTCTAGCTTCGCTGACAGAAGTCATAAGTATCTGGTAAAGTATATACTTTTAATATTTACCTTTGTTCAATTGGTTTAAATGTTCTGTTAATTGGACCTACATATCTTGCACGTGGTCTAATAAGACGATTGTTTCGGTACTGTTCTAGGACGTGTGCAGTCCATCCCGCAACACGAGACATCGCAAAGAGAGGTGTGAATAAATCGGTAGGAATATTCAAACCATAAAGTAGTGGAGCGGAGTAGAAGTCAACATTAGTTATGATATTTTTTCGGTCTTTAACTTGTTTTTCAATTTCTTCAGAAACATTGAACAATTCCATATCTCCTCTTTCTTCCCAGAGCTTTCTAGCCATTTCTTTCAAATGAGGTTTTCTTGCATCATCTACTTTGTAAACACGGTGTCCAAAACCCATTATTTTTTGTTTTGTATTAAGTGCATTTTCAATGTAGCTAGAAGCATTCTCAACATTACCCACTTCAATTATCATTTCCATTGCTTTTTCATTAGCACCACCATGTAGTGGACCACTTAGTGTCCCAACAGCAGAAGTTATGGCTGAGTGTAAGTTTGCTAGTGTACCTGCGGTAACTCTTGCAGAAAAAGTAGATGCATTAAATCCATGATCTGCTAATAATATAAGATACAAATCTAAAGCTTGAATCTCCGTTTTGGAGGGCTCATTTCCAGTTAGCATTCTAAGAAAATCTTCGGCATGGCCCTTTGTGGGGTCTGCGTCAATGATTGGCAATTTCTTTCTTAATCTATCAATCATGGCTACAGCCGTAGCAATTTGACCTACTAATCTCAATGCTTTAGGTGGTAAATCATTGAGAGGGACATTCTTTTCATAATGTCCGAGTGCAGAAACTACAGTTCGTAGAGTACTCATCGGTGAGGTCTTACCCTCTAATTCAATAATCATTCGTTTTATTTCATCAGGTAAAACTCTTGCTTTTCCAATTCTTAAAGTCATGTCTTTTAGACGATCTTTATTTGGCAATTCTATATCGTAGAGTAAGCAAATTATTTCTTCAAAAGTAGTATTAAGTGATAAATCATCAATATTATATCCACAATATCTTAAAATTCCTTTTTCACCATTGACTGAGCTTAGAGTAGTATCTGCAGCTACAATTCCTTCTAAACCCTTTGTAGGTTCAGGTATTGAATCTTTATTATCTTTTGGTAATGACACATTCTTCATTAAAGGAAGCAATATTTAGGGATTTGCCGAATTTATTTCTTATATTCAGTTACTCTTATTCCGAAATCTCCTCTGATAGCAGGTCTTTTCATGATGATTTCCATTTTTTTGTTAAAAGCTTCTTCTAGATTAACATCCATTGCTATTGCATGCCCAACAGTTAGGATTAGAATGTCAGCCAGCTCCTCGGCTTTTTCCTTTTTAGATTTCCCTTTTGTAAAACATTCAGCTAATTCACCCAATTCTTCCATTGTCAGTAGAATTCGATAAGACATATCATGGCCATTATTTTTTTTGCTGGCAAAATCATGTTTGTTGTGGAATTCTTCTACTTTCTCAAGCATTTGGGTGAATGTTTGACTCATAAATCAGTAATAAAGTTGCCCTTTATTACTTTTTCAAAATACTTTCAGCTACTGAAACACATGCCATAAAATCCTCAGCAGCTTCTCTTAAACTGCCTATGTTGGTAGCTTTTACGGTGGATTTCATAATATTTTTTTCAACAATGCTTTCGACCCAACCTTCATTTTCGGGATCAGTTGCCTTCTTAACAGATTCAGCAATTTTTTCAGAATCAAAGTTCATTTCAAACTTTATTTCGTATTTCATACTCTTTTTCAGTGCTTTTTGACTTCCACTACCATATTGTGCAGCTTTCTTTTTTCGGTTGGCAATTTCACCAGACAGGCCTAATTCCATTGCAGCTTCCCTTAATTTTTCTTTACCCTTTACACCTATATGCTCATCATCAGAGTATACTTTGGATGCTTCTATTACTTCAGGAGATAAATAGGGGCATGATAGTTTAAGTCCAAAATTTTGAGCGATTACTTCTTCTCTTTTTGGAATTATGTTTAGTAAGGCTTTTGTTTCTTCATCCAATGTTAGGTGTTTTTTAGATTCACGAAAACGGGCATATCCTCCGAATACTTCATCAGCCCCTTGGCCACACATCAATACTTGATTTTTTGCATTCTTAGCAGCTATCCAGAAAGGTAGCATGAATCCAACTTCAAATTGTGTCAGATTAAGTTTTCTTTGTAGAATCAAAGCTTCAGAGAGAAACTCACTATCTGTTACTTCTGTTACAGTTAATTCTAAATCGATAATTTTAGCAGCAGATTTAGCAGCTTCTACATCGTGTGAACCCTTTACACCCACGGCAATAAGTTCGATACTAGAGTATTTTTTTGCTAAAAATGCAACAAGAGTAGAATCTATGCCTCCTGAAAAAGAGATAGTGACACCAGCTTTACAATCGTTTTGTACTGCATCTTCTAAAGCAGAGGTAATTTTTGTTAGTCTTTTTCCGTTCACGATAAGATAATTGTCTCAACAATATGTTGCAATTCCTTGAAAGCTTTTTTTGCTTTAGCTTCACTAACTATATCTGTTATAATGGCAACACCTGATTCAAAAAGAATAAAACTGGCTAATGGTTCATCTACACGTATTATTAGTCCCTGAAATCTTAATGGATCGTATTCAGAACCAGGAATGGCATTAGATATCATTTGTAAGTCTAATCTTTTTCTAAAATTCATCCGAGTTACCATATTCTCAATTTTAGTAGCTCTCTTTGTACTTATTTTAGGGTCGATATTTCTAATTGAATCTTTTAATTTAGCAATTATGTCTTTTCCTTCTTGCAATGTTGCAATTCCAGTGACTAATACTTTTCCATTACCAAATAATACGCCTGCGGCTTTCAAACGCTTATGTCCTATAAATTTTGGATTTGTTCTATCAAGCTCTATAATTACTGAAGGATTACCAGAGCTAGAGTATCTTGCATTGGGCAATTCAGTTGCTAATTTAATTAGTTCCACATCTTTTCCTAAGTGAGATGCGACAATGACATTTTCAATTTCTAAGTTAGTCACGTTATCCATTGAGGCCGAGCAAGTTTAAGATATTAATCCTTATGCAAATTCATCAAACGGGTAAGGGTCTGCTTTTATTCTTCCAAGCACAATTTGAGTCTCAGGAACTGTGAGAAGTGGCATAGGCCACGTAGGTCCATCTTCTATTGCTAATCTTGGACATGCAGTAATTACAGCGGCATCTATCCCCATTCCCAACAATTGATCATGAGATTGATGTATACTTCCAATCATGATAACTTCTTTTCCAGCATCTTCAAGTGATTTTGCCATTCTTTCAGCAAGTTCGATTCTCTTTTGACCAATTTGATTTGAGAAAAGTACAGCCCATCTTTTTGCGTCATTTGCAACAGAAATAGCAGCATATCTTTGTTTTAGGAAAGGTTTTGGATCGGCTTCACTCACTTTTGCATTATGTGGATCTACACAAGCGACTCTTTTTCCTGTAGATAATGCCACAGTTAGGGGATGAAAGAGTCCAGTGCCTATGTACAGATACCCATCAACCTTCAATCTCCTTGCAGATGAAGAATTACAGCCTAACAATTGACCTGCTGCAGCTAGTCTGGGACCTCCTTTGGTTACACTAGCATCAAAACCGATATTTTCTAATTTTTCAGTAGCTTCATCTATCATGTGTAAATGTTGTGCCGTAGTTACAATTCCAATCTTATTTGGCAGTATTTTCTGTATTTCTTTTAGACTATCTTCGCTAAGATTAAGTTTTCCAGTATGCTTTACTGGCACAAAATAGGTAGGTATTGCGTAAAACTCAGAATGGTATGGCATTGGCATATGTCCTAAATGAATAAGTGCATCAGCTCCAACTTCTTCAAGAGGTCTATCTGCTAAATCACATGCTCCGTACGTTGGTTCACCCCATAGAATTACATTTGCCCCAGTTAAATCCTTAATCTTCTTAGTAATTGTATGCGACTTTACTTTAAGCCCGTCTGGAAGCTGAATTCCTATTAATTTCTTATCTTTTAATTTTGAACAGACTTCTTCTATTCCAGATTTCCAATCGAATTCTATCTCAGACATCAGTATATTCAGTCTTATAAGCCCAGATATAATAATAATGTCATGTTTCTAAAGTGACTAAATTTAATTCTAGAAGCATTTTGATAAACTTTTGAACCCTTACATCTGCAGGTGCAACTTCTTCCCCAAATTTCTCATCAAATTCAGATATTATTTGGGCGATACTGTTTTTTCCATTACATTTTTCCCAAATGAATGTTGTAAACATATCTAGCGGCCTTCTTATTTTCTCAGGCCCTCCTATTCTTTCTTTGACCCACTTTTCTATTTTACCAAATTTTTTTGGATAGATAATAACTACATTCTTATTTTCATAAACATATTCAATATCTTCACTCTCAATTTGCTTAGGTCTCAAAGTTAGTAAGTTTTCTTTCATATTTTTTCCATTCCAATAATCATAACTCCTAATGTGGCCGCACCTGCAATAGCAGCATATTTTACAGCTAAATCTTTACTTTCCCAAACAAACCTTGATACCCAAACAAGCCAGCCAGCAGATAAGGCAATAATCAAGAGAATTGCAAAAACTACAGTCCAAATATCCACAATTTCCACATGTAGGGGTGTAATTAGTGGTAGCCCCGCCAGGATTCGAACCTGGGTCTCAAGATCCAGAGTCTCAAATGATGGACCACTACACTACGGGGCTTCACTAACCTCCTTTTATTTAGGTACATAAAAAAATGATGCTTTTTTAATCATCATAGAAGCCATCATCGTCTTCAAATTCGAATTCAGTTCTTTCGGAACTCTCAGTAAAGTCAATTTTTTCGGGAAAATATCTTAAAATTACAACGTCATCTAAGTCTTGTACCCATCGGTATGGAATTATTATATTTGCACCGTCTTTTACTAGATTTGGAGTAGTTCCAGTAACAAGTAATGCAGAAATAATTCTTTGAGTTGTGTCCAAAAGTACATCATGAACCACACCTAATCTCATTCCTTTACGAGTATAAACCGTCAATCCCGGAAGTCTTGAAGCTTCGTTTAGCACAACCTTCCATAGAGCATTCATATAATTGTTTTGTGTCGCTTTTGTAAAAATATAAATAATAATAGATTATAAATAGGCCCCAAAATTAAAGCAGAGTATATGGGTAGAGTAAGACCGACTTACATCAAGCGTGTTGCTATTGAATTAGTAAGAAATTATTCTGATAGATTTAATGAAGATTTTGACCATAATAAATCAATTGTTGAAGAGCTAACAGACGTAGAAAGTTTAACTATGAGAAATAGAATTACTGGCTATGTAACACGTTTTAGGAAGCAAGGCCAAGTTTGAAACATTACGATGTTGTAGTAGCGGGTGCAGGACCTTCTGGAGCTACAGCAGCATATTATTTGGCTAAACAAGGTAAGAAAGTAGCTTTAATTGATAGGGCTAAATTTCCTAGAGAAAAAGCATGTGGTGGGGGTCTTTGTGTACATATTGAAGAGTTTGATCACATTATTTCTAATTGGGATGATTTTTTGGAATCCAAATGTTTGAGGGGAATTGTTTATGGCCCTGAATTTTTGCCAGTAGATTATGTTAGTGAAAAACCTTTCTTTTACAATATACGCAGACTTCAATTTGATAATAAATTAGTAGAGTATGCTGTTGCTGAAGGTGCTACGTTAATTGAAGGCATAGCTGTTAAAGACTTTGAAGTTTCTGAAGAAAAAGTTACTGTAAAATTACGTAACGGAGATGAAATTAGTGGTGAAGTGATTATAGGAGCTGGAGGTTCTTATGATTTAGTTTCAAAAAGGATTAGGGAAATAGAGAATATGCCTATGAATTGGAGAGATGAGGATATTGCTATGGCACTTTATTTTGAAGTTGACGTAGGTAGGGAATTTATGGATGAGGTTTATGGTGAAGAAAGAATATCTATGGCTCATATTAAATATGATGGATTAGATGGCTATGGTTGGTCTTTTTCAAAAGATACAGTTCTAAACGTAGGCATTGGTTGTCCAAGGAATATTATAAAGAAATTAAAACGGGAAAAGAAAGGTTGGAGTGAAAGAAAGTATTTACTGGATTATGTTGAAACACTAAAGGAGCAAGGTTGGTTCCCTAAAGATATTGAAATAGAAAGAAAAATGATTTCAGGTGCAAATATTCCTGTAGGTATGGGAATGAGTTGCACAGTGGGAGATAGAATGATGGTCGTAGGAGATGCAGGAGGATTTGTTTCTCCTTTATCCGGTGAAGGTCTTTACTATGCTTTAGATTCAGGAAGGCTAGCAGCAGAATCGCTTGATGTTTTATTTTCAGAAGGAAATTTCCAAAAACAAGATCTAATGCATTACCATAGAGCTTGGAGCTCTAAATGGGGCGATGACTTAGAATGGTTAAAAGTCGGTTGGCACCTCCTAATGGTTATGCCAAATAGTTTGATTAAATATGCAGCATTAGATGAAGAAACAAAGGAATTCTTTACACACATGTTTGTAGGCTCAATGCCAGCATCAAAAATTAAAAATAAGGTTCTAGCTTTGATTGCTAAAGGTGTCTTGAAACATGATGTTTTGAGCTTAATGACAGGTAAGAAAGGGATAGTTCCTGATTTAGTAAATTAATTTAGTTTTTGTGGAAAGCCTTTAAGAAGTAAGTTTCAGAGTGGTTGTTATGCAATCTGAAGAAGATTGGGATGATGGTGAAGATTGGGATGACGATTATGATGATTCAGATTCCTCTTCAATCCTAGACATGGAGTTAGCCACAAAGATGAAGCTAGCTGGAGTTTTAGGTGTAGCTCTTCTCTTAATAATGTCATCAATGATATTTACAAATTTCGGTTTTTATTCAGGTGCAGGTACAGTTTCAGTTTTAATTGATGTTGAAGAGGCATTAAATCCGGAAGATAGAACGCTAGGAGTTTCAATTTTGGCTACTTCACCATCGTTTGGAAGTTTAAGCAAAGAAGGAGATTTTACAATATCTGTAAGTGGCAGTCAAGTTTATTCAGGAAAATTTGATTTAAATGGAGAAGGTAGAGGTTCAATATCCATTGATTATGCTGCCTTTTTCACAGTTAATGGGGAGTATGTTGTAACAGTGGACATAAAAGGAACGAAAGATTCAGATTCCGTTGAATTGTATAAGAGTGCAGGGTCAGTACGGGGTGAAGTTCCAGTTTTTGACGGTAATTATCCCCTTAGCAAGTCAGAAAATCTACTGATTAATCTTCAGTTTAAGACAGATGAAACAACTTCGTACATTTCTCCTTGGGTTAGTGGAACTATTAAGATATACCATGCTGAGGAAATATTTGATGATAATGAGGGAGAAAGTTATTGGAATGACGATGGCAGTCGGAATTTCCAGGAAGTTGAACTTATTACATTTACTGTAGAAGGGACATCCATTAATTGGGCATACCAATCAGGTACTACTGACGATGGAGTTAGTTTATGGTTAGATCCGAATGAATTTTATAGTGATCAAGGAAGTGGTGATTACGCAGTTACGATTGAGTTTACAAACGATTTAGGGGATGATACTTCCACTAAAGAAGGACAGAGCTTTTGGAAGTGGTTCCATCTTTGCGAAACTAAAGCAGATGGTTCTTGTAACGGAGATAATTAGATTTTTATCTAAAATCTTTCATTTTAGTAACTAAAAACCAAAGATTCCATATTCCATCTTCCCATGTATTTAGTTTAACTTCG
>MIZB01000221.1_pt1 | contig 12804 bp, 12 predicted proteins | sample 888171 | NCBI WGS metagenome assembly MIZB01 (sample SAMN05440186, study PRJNA335308) | marine metagenome | isolation source: marine water
TTATTGATTGCTTCGCAATCAGTGATGACGGTAATTTATTCGATGCATTTGGATTAGCTGCGATTGCAGCACTCCACAACGCAACCCTTCCAGGTGAACGATTTGATGTCGGTGAAGACAGGAAATTACCTATCAACAAAACCCCAATAATGTGTTCTTTCCAAAAAGTAGGTGGCAGGTTTGTTTATGATTCAAATAGAGAAGAGGAAGTTGGTGGTGATGAGAGAATTCACATCACACTTGGAGAAGATGACCATGTCCACTCTTTGCAGAAGGGATTAAAGGGAGTGTTCTCGGCGAGCGAATTTGTAGAAATCATGGATGCGGCTAAGCAACGATGTTCCGAGTTGAGAAAAATAGTAGATTCATTGTGAGGTGTTTGAATGGCAAAGCGAACTAAGAAAGCAGGACTCGAAGCAAGATTCGGGGCTAGATACGGTGTTAGTGTCAGACGCAGAGCCTCATCTGCTCTACGAAAGGTGAAGAGAGAATATTCTTGCCCAGTCTGTCAATATCAGAAAGTTAGACGCGAATCCGCTGGAATTTGGGCTTGCCGCAAGTGTGGCCACACATTTGCTGGTGGAGTCTGGCAACCATTTACTCGAGCATCTGATGCAAATAATAGGATTGTCCGCCGATCTGTTGAAGGAGCAACTGCAACTGATATGGCATTGATAGCACAGAATGCTGCAATAGAATACGAGCGTACTCTAAATGAAGAAGATGAAGATGCTCCACTAGCAGAGATTACCACCGAGGGAGATGGTGATGATGGTAGCGAAGAAGAGTGATGTCTGTAGTGCTACTCTCACTCTAAGTCAAACCGTTGATGTTAATGCCTTGGCTGATGCTTTAGCAACTGAAGATGTTGACATTGAAATTCATTCATCTTCTCTAGCAGTGCAAGTATCAGCTGACAACATATCTGATCTAAGAGCAAGGCTCAATACGGCACTTAGGTCAATTCAAGCCGCGTCCGAGTCCCTTATTGAGGTCAACCGTAGCCGATGAAATGAGGGATTGAGATGGTGACCGAAGATATCAGGCAAAGATTGCAGATGGTTGTTGCAGAATTACAGAGTTCAGCACAACAAGTAGCCTCTGTTGGCGGACAAATCAAGGAATTGGAAGCCACACTTGAGCATCTTTCTACACAAGAAGAAGACCGAGCAGTTTATCGCCAGTCCGGACCACTTTTGTTAGAGGTAAGTGATAGGGAAAAATTGTCTGAGGACATCGAGAAAACAATTGCAACTCTAAAAGAGCATGAACAAAGATTAGTTACTCAGGAAGAAACCCTACGAACTCAATACGATCAGATGGTAAAACAGTTTGAGGGTTCATAGTGACAGAGTCAGATAATGACCTCACCCAGTTACACCAGTGGGTCAATCAGAAATCAAAGGAAGGAGCAATTGCCATTGTTTCCCATAAAAATGGCGACATGGACACCATTGGTTCTGCTGTTTGCCTCGCATCGTTGATTGGTCCAGGTGCTAAAGCCTGTGGGGTTTATGTTTCAAAGGTTGCAAAAAGAGTGTTAGCAGATGTAGGTGGCTCATTTCATTTGATGGATTCAAATAAACCGATGTGGCCGCGAACATTAGCAGGAATAATTGTGGTTGATTGCGCATCATACTCACAAACAGGATTACAATTCCCTTCTGGAATACCCATTTGTGTGATTGACCATCATCAAGGAGGGAGTGATTGGGACGAGGCTGAACTGGTTATCTGTTGGGAGGTAAGTTCTACCACTGAAATAATTCATAGATATGTCCAAGAATTTGATTTGATGATGACCGATAAATGTGCAACGTTATTATTGGCTGGAATTATCACTGACACTGGGCGGTTCAAACATGCAAATGGCGGTTCATTCATTGCGGCTGGAGAATTGATTGACAAATATTCTATTGATTATGCTGCATTCATCGAATCTATAGAAAGAGATGAGTTGAACCATTCTCAAAAAATGGCAATAGCAAAGGCCCTTTCTAGGTTAGAATCAATTGACGCCGGAGAATGGTTCCTCCTCCATACATCAGGTAGTACAAATGAAGGGGTTGTAGCCCATTCACTCTTGTCTGCTGGTGCAGATGTTGCATTAGTTGTGAGAAGGGCAGAAGATGAAACAAGATTGATCGGTAGAGCAAGTAGGTCTGCAGTAAACGATGGGATTCATCTCGGGGATATTATGTCAGAATTATGTAAAACATTAGGGGGTGAAGGGGGCGGTCATTCTGGAGCAGCAGGATGGTCAGGTGATGTTCCTACTATCACAGCCCGTTCAGGATTTATCTCAGCCCTTTCTAGCATTAGGAGGGATTGAAATTCCGACCGCGTTTGAATTGTATGAGATGCACTGTGTTGATCCTTTATCCGAAGTAACAATGCAGGAATTTGAGGATAAATTAGGATTGGCAGAGGCAGGAGTTATTGCTGGAGATGATGGGTTTTGCTCCAAAATTAATGTTTTTCTATCAGATGCTGAATCCCATTTCATTAATTTCCGGCGTGCACAATTGAATAATGATTTTGACGATGCTCAAAATTTTTTGAAAGAAAGCGTTGAAGCTAGTCGCCGCTCTACTGAACGCAATCACACCCTTGAAGCACGTTCACGGATGGAATGGGGATTATTGCGCTTCACTGCTGGCGAAGAAGAAGAGGCGGGAGTTGATTTGCGTTGGGCTATGGAGAGACTAAAAGCGCTTGAAGAGGGTAGTATTGCTCACGGTGTTGCAACTCTTAACTTGGCTGAATGGCATACCTCAAGAAATGAAGGGATTATGGCGTTAGCAATTCTTTCAGATATCAATAGAGAAGGCCCACATAAGGAACCAATAATTGCTACTAGCAGATTACAAATTTCATGCCTTCTTTTTGAATTGGGGGATTATGTCTCTAGTCAACGCCATGCTTGGGTTGCATTCAAGGCATGTTCAAATAACGAAATGATGGAATCTGCTCATCAATCAGCGTTAATTTGGATGGATTTAAGTCTCACAAATATTGATGAATCCGCTCCCCGAATGTCGGATGTAGTTAGTGAAGCGGCACCCAGGGAACTTGGAGAGAATTCCCCTTGTTGCGCACATCCTGAAGATCTAAAGGAAGTTGTAGAATGGTGTACCAATAACTGGACCCTTGGATTTGAAGGAGAATCTAGGCCAGATATTGCAGTTTTATTAGAAGCAGAAAGAGAACTTGATTTAGAAGAATTTAACGCTAAGATAGTCGAATCTAGTGAGGCGACTGACCCCACGGTTCTCGCTATGCTGAATCAGTAAGGTGGCTTTGCGCTTGTTCTAGGTATGGTATTGCCCATTCCTCTCCACTTGTTACTAATCTTCTCGCTAGGAAGAATGCAGACGAATATTCTTTATTTTCTAATAAATTTCTGACATTTTCCTCATCATCGCCAAGTTTTTCACCTTCATCAGATGCTACCTTAGATTTACTATCTGTTGGGGTTGAAACTTTGAGGGCTAAGACCTCCATTCTCTTCAAGAATTTTTCTCGGCTACTGTTATCTGGCTTGGCCCATTTTTCATCACCACTATCCAGACGATTTTCCATGCGGGTACGGAATTTATCCCTTGGAGTCATTTGAGGGAAATGGGTTTGTGCTTGGTCGTAACAAAACCATGCATCATCATATTCATGTCTCTTCTCGTGTAAGTGACCCAGTTCTATCCACGCTTCATGATTGAAAGGTCTTTGAGCGAGTAATTTTCTGACAAGGCGAATAAATAATTCTTCATCTACTGTTCTAACTCTCTCCAATCTTCTTCCAAATAACACATTAGCCCTAGGGTCGCTTAAATCTAGGTGGAAGAATCTAGCTTCTAAATCAACTAGAAAATCTGTTGTAATCAATTGCTCCCAATATTCAGGATCAAGTGGGTCTGCTGTAAGTGATGCTGACAATAAAGAGAAACCGTGTTCTAGCATATTTACTTCTGCAAGTTGTTGCAGATGTTCTGGGTCTCTTCCCAATACAGCAAACAAATCTTCTAAAACCGCTCTTAATCCGGTTTCATCTTCTGCTAAAGTTTTGATTTCAGCAAGTATGCGCCAATTTTCTTCGTGAGTAAAATCGTGTAGAACTGCTTGACGTGCACTTTGTTCTGCCCATTTCAAGTTCTGTGGTGATGGTTCTGAAGTTTTTTGTGCTAATGCAAGGAACTTTTTGGCTTGTGAACGATGTCTATTTCCAAGACTACGACGAGGATGTTGTAATGAGGAGCCACTACTATTCGCCATGTCCTGCTCTAATGGTTGGCCCCATTGAAGTTTCCCAATTATTGAGTGGCTTACAATACGGATGTATATGGCTTCTTGTCGCTCCCAAATGGGATAGTTGCATCATAACCAATTTTTGAAGTTAATCCATCATCAGTCCTAGTAGGGTCTAGGCTACTACCTCGCTGATTACTGAGGATTACCGTGTCTTTGTCGGGTTGCCATCTAGTCATCAAAGCCCACTCAACCCTTATTGGGTCAGCCGGATTAATATCCGTATCAACAATAGTTACGGCTTTCATTGAGGGGTGGCCACTAAATGCAGCCATTATTGCATTCTTAGCATCTTCACTAGATTGTGGTACAATCTGAACAACTGCTGCAAGCCAACCTGATCCACCAGATGTCATGACCACATCTCGGCAATCACACACTTTCGAAACACTAGAGAAAATAGTTGGTGCGCGGGGGAGGCCCATTAGCGCATGATGTTCTGCTAGCGCCGGTAATATAGCATGAAATATTGGATTGTGTCGATGATGAATAGAATGAACTTGAATGACTGGTTGTTTACGAACATCATCAATTGTACCAGTAATATCAATGTAAGGCCCTTCATCATCATCTTCATTGGTGATTGTTGCACACATGGCGTATTCTGCATCTGCTGGCACAGTCACACCATTTTCTAATGCGATAACTTGCATAGGTTCGCCATAGAATTTTTGATACAGAGATGAGGCTACAGTTAGTTCATCAATTGGTTCATTGAATGACATTGCCGCTGCTAATAGGAGGCAGGGGTCTGCCCCGTTAACAATAGCAATATCCACGCTATCACCCTGTTCTCTAGCTTCGTCTACCATTGTTCTGAGGTGCCTTGGTACTAATCTCGCCACTAGATGATTTTCATCTCTGACAAATTGTCGATGGAACGAAACATTTCGTATTCCATCATATTCGGCTATGATAATACTGGCCGACATGTATCGCCCTCTATCTTGGGGATAGTGGTGTGGGATTGGTAGTTTACCCAAATCTACAGGTTCAATGGAATTTTCCATTACTGGTGCTCCCCCCTCACACTCAATTGGGTCTGAACGGTTATCCATAGCCCATTCTAGGGTGCTAAGTAATTCGGCCGGCTGGATACCAAAATGGTTCGTCATATTATCTCTGAGACATACATTTGCTGCGGCTGAATGTCCATCTGCGCCTTCAACATTAGTGAACATTATGGCTTCACTTGGGTGGGATTCAATTTGCAATCTCATCTCATTGATTGGGTTTGTATTGTCAATCGTGACGGCCCCATCAAGATGGTCTCTGAATGCCATTGTGACGGCGACTTAGATACATCGCTTGAAGGTTGGGGGCATATAATTGAACGAGGCAAGAATCGGCAGCCTGCGTCTCTGTCTATTGATTCAATGCCGATGGCCTCATATACGCAAGGTAGGTCGGCGGCTTGCTTCAAGGTGTAATCATGGGTAGAGGACTCTTTGCAGGTGCGAAAATGAAGCGGGACAGACAGCGATTTCGCTGGAAGGATCGTGGTTACAAAAAGCGAGTTCTCAAGCTCAAACAAAAGTCGGATCCATTAGGTGGTTCAGCACAAGCCAAAGGGATTGTTATTGAGAAGGTTGGAATTGAAGCTAAGCAGCCAAACTCAGGTATTCGTAAGGCAGTGAAAATTAGTTTAATTCGAACTGGAAACAAGTTGACTGCATTCGCACCAGGTGACGGTGCTATCAATTTCATTGATGAGCATGATGAAGTCATGGTCGAAGGTATCGGTGGGCGCATGGGTCGTTCTTACGGAGATATCCCTGGAGTTAGGTTCAAGGTAATCAAGGTCAATGGCGTTTCACTTAATGAAATGGTTAGAGGCCGTAAAGAGAAGCCAATTCGCTGAGGTGAAATAATGAGTGATGAAGTTGAAGAAGAAGTTGAAGAAGAAGTTGAAGAAGAACCTTCAGAGGAGAAGGTAGTCAACGAAGCACCAATTGCAGGAATTGGTACACTTGTTTTCAACAAATGGGATGCAACTACAGTATCTTGTGAAGATCCAGGTATTGCACCTTACATTAATCTCAAAACAGTCGGTGTACCTCACACAGGGGGCCGCCACGCAAATGCTTGGTTTGGTAAGAGCAAGTTATCAATCGTTGAGAGATTTATCAACGGATTGATGAGAACTGGGAAATATACTGGTAAAAAAACCACTGCTACTAAAGCATTTGAGGCAGCATTGGACCGTATTGCAGAGAGAGATGATACCAACCCCCTACAAGTGTTTGTTGATGCATTAGCAAATTCAGCACCAATGGAAGAGATTACACGTATTAAATTCGGAGCTGTGAGCCAGCCAAAAGCGGTTGACAGTGCACCTATGCGCCGAATTGATGTTGCCATCAGACATTTGGCTACAGGTTCCACTCAAGCAACCCGTAAGAGCACTCGAACTCTCACTGAAGGTATTGTAACTGAAATCTCCAAAGCAGCCAATGGGGACGTTACATCCTATGCTATTGGTAAGAGGGAAGAAGTTGAGAGAATTGCAGCATCTGCACGCTAATTATCCGTTGATTATTTCAGTTGATGAAATCACACTGTCAGAGGAATCAGTTCCTTGAAGTTAATAGGGCTAATACAATGGCAGATAAATTACTAAGAAATGGTATAGTGATGATATGTCTAATTTAATTGTAGATTCAAAACCAATTAAGTTGAATTGGATAAACGTAATTTTTCTTATTATCACACCAGTGTTGGCACTTTTCGGTTCAATATGGCATGGTATAACATATGGTATTACTTGGGTTGAACTAAGCATTTTTTTCATTTGGTATTTTGCTTGTGGATTATCTATTACTGTAGGTTACCACAGATTATTTTCTCACCGGAGCCATCAAGCAAATTTACTTCTAAGAATTTTATACGCTCTTTTCGGGGCGGGGGCTTTTCAAAATTCTATTTTGGAATGGTGTAGCGATCATCGTAGGCATCACAAAGAAACGGACCAAGATGGCGACCCATATAATGCGACCAGAGGTTTTTGGTGGAGCCATTTCTTCTGGATATTAGTTGATGAGGAAGATGGAAAAGTAGACTATTCAAACGTTCGAGATTTGCAAAAAGATTGGGTTGTAAGGTTACAACACCGCTTCATTTTCACAATCGGTTTTCTGGTAGGGATGGTGGCTCCCGCATTAGTTGGTTATGCTATTGGTGGAATACCAACAGCAATTGGTGGATTTGTTTGGGGTGGATTAGTTCGAACAGTATTTGTACACCATGGTACATTTTTGATAAATTCCGCAGCACATGTCTGGGGCAAACAATCCTACACCACTAGCAATAGTAGCAAAGATTCTCTTTGGCTTGCCTTCTTCACATTTGGAGAAGGTTACCATAACTTTCACCACGCTTTCCAAGCTGATTATCGTAATGGCATTAGATGGTGGCATTGGGATCCTTCCAAGTGGTGGATTGGCGCTTTTTCTCTAGTGAAATTTAATTCCAATCTGAAAAGGACTCCGAAAGCATCAATTGAAACAGCAAAAATGAGAACATCCTTTTCAAAAATTGCTAATCAATCCGAAGAAAATCATACTGAAAGTACAATGAACATGTTTGAATCTCGAAGCAATGAATGTATTTCAGCAATGCGTGAAGCACTGAGGTATCTAGATGAAAAGCGCGGGCTATTACGAAAATCAAGTTCAAATGCACGACAAATAATTGTTGAACAAATTGCTCATACTAAAGATAAAATTATGGCAATCAATACCGAGTTTCAAGCAATTCTAGATGATATGATGAAACCTTCATTTCATCCGTCGGTTTGAGTTCTTGCAATGCCTAATATTGATGCGGTTGTCACTTTCAACGAATAACTAGGGTGGAGGCCTTTATGAACCGATGTTAGGTCGGCGGCTTCACCGAAGGTGAAGACTGATGGGACGAAAAGAAGACAACATCGCAAAAGCAACAGAAGTGATGCATGATAGAGATCGTATTCGAAATCTCTGTATTGCTGCTCATATTGACCACGGAAAGACAACTCTTTCCGATAATTTGATTGCTGGTGCAGGGATGATGAGTGAGGATCTCGCTGGTAAAAGCAGGGTTCTTGATTTTGATGAGCAGGAATCTGCTAGAGGGATTACCATTAATGCGGCATCAGCCTCTATGGTTCACTCAGTTGAAGAAACGGATTTCCTCATCAATTTGATTGATACCCCTGGTCACGTAGATTTCGGTGGAGACGTTACTCGAGCAATGCGCGCAGTAGATGGGTGCTTCATCCTAACATGTGCGGTTGAAGGGGCAATGCCACAAACTGAAACTGTGGTGCGTCAAGCACTGAAAGAAAAGGTGAAGCCAGTACTTTTCATTAACAAGGTTGACCGACTCATTAACGAATTACAAGTAACTCCTGAGGATATGCAAGAACGATTCATGGATCAGATTACTAAAGTAAACAAATTAATTCGGCAATTTGCACCTGATGAATACAAGAAATCCTGGCAAGTTAGTGTTGCAGATGGCACTGTTGCGTTCGGTTCTGCTTACCACAACTGGGGGATTACCGTACCATATATGCAAAAATCAGGTATTTCATTCAAAGATATCTTCGATTATTGTAATAATGAAGAGCAAAAAGAATTAGCAAAGAAGGCTCCCGTTCACGAGGTTCTGTTAGATATGGCAGTTAGTCAACTACCAAGCCCTGTTGTTGCACAACCATACCGTATTCCAAATATTTGGAATGGCGATTCTGATTCTGAAATGGGTCAAGCAATGATTAACTGTGACCCAGAAGGACCACTTGCACTAATGATTACTAAAATTTGGATGGATCCACATGCTGGAGAAGTAGCTGTAGGTCGACTATATTCTGGAACAATAAACCACGGTGAAAGTTTGTGGGCTATTGGAGGAAGCAAAGCCGAAAGAGTACAACAGGTTAGCATGATGGTTGGTGGAGACCGAATCTCTATTCCAAAGATTGTTGCTGGAAACATCGCAGCTCTTACAGGTATCCGTTCTGCTGCAGCTGGTGTTACAGTTGCAAGAGATAAGGACATTATTCCTTTTGAGGCAATCAGACATTATTCAGAACCAGTAGTTACAGTGGCTGTTGAACCCAAGTCAATGAAAGATTTGCCAAAATTCATTGATGCACTTCGTTCACTTGCAAAAGCAGATGCATCATTACAAGTTACTACCAATGCAGAAACAGGAGAAGCGCTACTTGCTGGAATGGGCGAACTTCACCTTGAGATTACAACTTACAGAATTGAAGAAGAACAGGGAATCAAAGTCTCAGTTTCTGAACCAATTGTTGTATATCGAGAAACAACAGCCGGTAATAACCACGGTAGACCGTTTGAAGGCAAATCCCCTAATAGGCACAATAGATTCTACATTGAAGTTGAACAACTTCCCATAGAAGTGGTAGATGCACTTCGACAAGGTGAAATTGGTTCCGGAACAATCCGTCCTAATGACGCAAAGGAAATCGGAAGAAAATTCGCTGAATATGGCATGGATAAAGATATGATGCGTAAGACCTATGCAATCAATGGAACCAATGTCTTGGTCAACGATACTAAGGGTATTCAGTATCTTCACGAAACAAAAGAATTGCTGATTGAAGCATTCAATGAAGTGTGCAAGAAAGGACCTATTGCTGAAGAGCCACTAATGAGTGTCATGGTAAAGCTGAAGGATGCTAAACTTCACGAAGATGCAATCCACCGTGGCCCTGCTCAAACTATTCCAGCAATGAGAAATGCCGTCAAAGGAGCTCTAGTAAGGGCAAACACTGCACTTATGGAGCCTATGCAAAAGATGCATGTCTCGGTACCAAATGATTGGCTTGGCGGAGTTACAAGAGAAATCACACAACGTCGTGGTGAAATTGAAGATATGCCCTCAGATGGTGAAATCACTACAGTAATTGGCAAAGTTCCAGTTGCTGAAACCTTTGGATTTTCGAATGATATTCGGGCCGCTAGCCAAGGTAGAGCGGTTTGGAATTCTGAAAATTGCGGATTTGAAGAGTTGCCAAGGTCACTACTAGAGAAAGTGGTTGGAGAGATTCGCGAACGCAAGGGCATGAAACCAGAAATACCTGGTGAATCATACTATTCAGATTGAATAAAGAATGATTGCATGTGCAATCAATGATTCAGATTAGGATATTCTGATGAGTTGCCAGTCTGTTAATTGCCTAAGGATTGACAAAGCAGGTGAATCTGGAAGTTTGTCCAAACACGAATGAGCTTGTTGGTGGAAACCCATCGCTCTGTCTTTAGCATAATCAATTGAGCCAGAAGCCTGCAATTCTCGGAGAACTTCATCAAGCGTATCTCTAGGTGTATCCTCATTCCTAGAGGCAAATACATCGTGGAATGTTGGTAGATTACTTGGTTCTAGACCCAATGCATGAATTGCAATGAGGGTTCTTTTTCCTTCCACGACATCGCTACACGCTGGCTTACCAAGAGTTTCGCTATCACCCGTCGCATCAATTAAATCATCCATTAATTGGAAGCAAAGTCCTAGGTTTTCACCCCAATTGGCCAGATTTTCAATAACATCTGAAGTGGCACCCGATAGAATCGCACCCGTCCTAGCACAGGTGGTGAACATAGCGGCTGTTTTCCCAGAGATCATTGCTAAGTATTCTTCTTCACTAACAAAATCTCTATTCTCAAAATCCATGTCTAATTGCTGCCCTTCAGATACCTTACGAACCATTTTGCCGATTATTGAAACTAAAGAACGGAAATTTTCAGATGATATCTCTTCGGCTTCACTCAATAATTCGAATGAGACAGCCAACATTGCATCACCTGCATTGATAGCAGTAGGCATATCATATGCTATGTGTACAGCTTCCCTTCCCCTTCTCAATTCGTCATTGTCCATGATGTCATCGTGGACGAGTGTGAAATTATGGATGATTTCTATTGCTGCCCCCAAGTCATACAATGAATCAGATGAACCACCACAGGCATCTGCAACTAACCAGGGTAAAATTGCACGAAGGCGCTTCCCCCCACCTTCAATTAGGTGCATCATTGCCTTTTTCAAACGTTCATGGTTTGATTTTTCTAAAGCAGCGATTATTCTACTTTCAACTTCCGTTGTATGGCCCTTTAGTGCATCAAGTAAGGACGCTTCTCCGCTAGTACTTACATCCCCAATATGGTGAACCACATTATCTTGAAGAGAACTCACCTCATCAAGATGACCCCACCATTGAGAAGCAAATCGTGAATATATTTCATTAAACCAAGGGGCGATAATTTCGCCGTTTTTTGGTGAATTAGCGATTAAATCTTCTATTTGAGATTGATTAACCCAGCGAATTTCAGAAATCTCATTTGGATTAATTTTCAATTCTACATCTGCTTGAATTAGCAAAATATGGTCTAATTCATGTTCAATCCATTTTTCATCAGCGCGTGCCCTATAATGCATTCTTGTAATTAGATGAAAATCATCAATTGGCAACTGTTCTGCAGTGATGCCAAGTTCTTGCTCCATCTTACGTATTGCAGCGCGTTTGACACCAAGGTCATCATCCATTTCTGTTTCACCCTCTATGTCAAGGGGGTGGCTACAGCATGAGTTAGCCCACACTGATGGGAATGTGATCTTGGTATCTGCCCTTTTCTGAATCAACATTTCTTGTGAAGAATTGAACAATAATACGCTAAAAGCACGGTGAAGCGTACCTTCACCCACATGACTGTCCACTTTAGACATGGAGCCTATTTGTAGATCATTTTCATCTACTAAGATTACCATTTCATTCATCATTTCGCTCTGTGAATCATCATATTCATCGCCAAGGAATGGACTGTTCTCACTCATCGCCTCACCAACAATCTCATCTGAGGGGTTTTGCCTCTATAACGGGATGGTATAATCTCCTACGGAGATTCAGGGATTATCCTTGTACCATATGTTTCGCCATTTAAGGCAACTTCTACAATACGTTCTGGGCACTCACCATCAATAATCCAAACCATTGGAACGTGTTTGGAGATTTTCTCTGCTACACTGAGTTTGAGGTGTATACCTCCAGTAACATCGATCTCTGATTGATGGACTCCCTCAAATTCTTTGTTTTGTGACCATATTGGAATTAGTTCAGCACTAGGCTCGGAAGGTGGTGAGGACATAACACCAGGTGCCCCACCCATTGCAAAAATCATGTGGCTTGCATTAAGTTCTGTCGCTAGTCTATAGCAAATATCATCTCCGCTTAAAATACCAAATTCTTTCTCATTTAGGCAATCAACGACGTCTCCGTATGTGATGTGAACCAAGTGTTCATCTAAGTTGAATCGATGTAAATCTCCTGAAAAGTTTTGACCGGTTCCTGTAGCCCATTCATGGGGGGAATGTGAAACCGTTTCAATTCCTAGTTTATTGAGTTCTTCTGAAATTAGTTGATTTAGATTTAACATATCTTGCCTAACGGATTTGATAGCTTCATCTTGAGAAGACAATACATCTTCTGTAGGCAATCCC
>MIZB01000320.1_pt1 | contig 12756 bp, 14 predicted proteins | sample 888171 | NCBI WGS metagenome assembly MIZB01 (sample SAMN05440186, study PRJNA335308) | marine metagenome | isolation source: marine water
AGCTAGTTTAGCTTCCATAGCACCAGTAGTTTCAAATTCCAAAATAAAATGCGTTTTGTTACGTGTCACAGTCATAGCATTCTTTGCATCTTCATCATTCCATAATGATTCAGCTTTCTTAATAGCCTCATGTGCTTTGACAGGATCTTCTATAACGTGATTTTTACCCTTCTTTTTGAAATTTTCTTTTCCTACCTTATCTATGACAGTTTTACTGCCTTTCCCAGAGGAAACAGTTAAAGTTGGGGCCTGATAGAACCTAGGAGCGACAACTGTTTGCCATTTTGCATGTTGTTTTGCAGTGCCCATTTTTGCTTTTGCATAAACAAGAATAGCTTGTCCTTCAGCCAGTTTAACAATAGGTACACTGGTCTCAGGTATAACTAATGATGTATCACCATTTACAGGTTCAAGATCTCCAGAATAAACTGTGCAAGGTCCTTGTTTGTGTAGTGAATACATTATTTCAGGTTGTTTTGAATCATCACCTATACTGTCAGCAAATGCCTCTACAGTCTTTCCATCAGTAGGAATAGGTAACATTCCAATGCGGTGTGCTACTATTTCATTGAACATTGCACTGATGGATTCGTATTCCTTTTCTTCACCGCTTTCTTCATCGACATAAGCTCCCAAAGATCCCATGTGAAAATCTACTTCGTGTATCGCAAGACAAGGAACCATTGAAACTAAGGATCTTCGAATAGAATTTACAAACGAGTAATTTACATCTTGAAATTCAACTTGAGTAAAGAATTTTTCATTCTTTCTTAGTTTGACTTTCACTAAACTCTCCTTCCTCTTCTTCCACCTTTGGCTTTTCCGCCATCGTGTGGAATAGGTGTAACATCATCAATTCTTGAAATGGTCATACCTGCTCTGGCCAGCGTTCTTATCGCAGCCTGAGCGCCAGGTCCCGGAGTACCGCCTCTCTTGCCTCCAGCTCCTCTTAGTTTAACGTGAACTTCTTTAATTCCTCGTTCTTGTAAAGCTTCAGCAACTTGTCCTGCAGCTAGCATGGCTGCATGAGGTCTTGATTCCTCTCTTTGCGATCTAACAACCATCCCTCCAGAACATTTAGCTATAGTTTCTGCACCTGTTGAATCAGTTGCAGTAATTATTATGTTGTTGTGAGATGCAAATATATGTGCAACAGCCCATTTATCCATTATTTAGCTTCCTCCTTTTTGTCATCATTATTTTTAGTTTCCTTTTTTTCAGCCTCTTCTTTCGGTTCTTTTTCAGACTCAGTTTTTTCATTTACGATTTCTTCATCTTCATATGTCGCTTTGGCACCAGGCCTTACAGGATGTAAGTCACTGTTTAATGCAGATGAAGGTGAATAGGTTATATTTTTTTCTTGAGTTTTAGTTACCAGCATTCCAGGTACTCTATTTACTGCACCTTCAACAGAGATATGCCCGTGGATAATAAGTTGCCTTGATTGCTTAACAGTTGAAGCTAAGCCTTGCAAATAAACCTGTGTTTGGAGTCTTCTATCTAAAACATTTTCAGGAGACATTCTTAGTATGTCTTCTAGAGCAGCTCCTTGTTCTAACATCCCTAATCTATTTAGTTTACCCAGGAGAAGAGATTTTTCTTTTTGGGCTTGTTTATCATTTGCCTTAGCTGTTAATTTTCTTGCTTGACGTCTCATTTCACGAACTTTTGTATCAGCCTTCCATATTTCTTTTTTGGATTTTAGTCCGTACTGGTGAGTGAGAGTCCTTTCCTGTTCAATACGAGTCTTTTGCCAAGGGTGTGAAGGAGTATTGTAGTGTTTACTAGGAAATTTTGGATCGCCCATTTATCTATGCACCTTTCCTTTTACTTACGCCCAAAGCCAGTCCTCTTCGTCCATTTGAGTAAGTTCTTTGTCCACGTACTTTGTGTCCAGATGCATGTCTTACTCCTTTGTATGATTTTACTTTCTTCATTCGGTTTATGTCATCTTCATGAAGCATTTTTAAATCAATACTAACAGGATGTATATCTTTACCAGTATCATAATCTTTTTGGCGGTTTAAAAGCCAAGTAGGAACAAAATCATTCACATTTTCAATAGCTTTTTCTATATCTTCAATATTTTTATCAGTTAGTTTACCAGCGAGTTTTTCACTGTCTAACTTTAATTTCTGAATAATAGCGTTACTAATTCTAGAACCAATACCTCTGATTGAGGTTAGAGCGTAACCTAGTCTTTGCTCTCCTGAAACGTCTGAGTTTGCTATGCGAATTATGTATTTGAAATCTGGGTCTTCGGACACGTTTACCTCTTGGAATAAATTCTCAAGGCTGCGCTAGCCGGGCGGTCTATTTATATTCTTTTCCTCATAGACTTAATTATTTCGAGGTTAATTATTAATAAGGCTAAAAATAGGTAACTTATAATGAAGAAGATTTCTTTGCTACTAACAATTTTGCTATTTGCAGTTGGCGTTTCAGGAGGGTATGGTTATTATGCATTTGTTCTCAATGAAGATGATGATGACTCTAGTGATGGCGAACAGTCTGGAGGTAATTCAGCCCCTAATGCAATAATTGACCCAACTAACCCAAAGGTACAAGTTGATTCAGATATTAATTTTACAGCTTCAAAATCGACGGATTCAGATGGCGATGCATTGTCTTATGTATGGATGTTTGAAGGAGATAATAAAGAATATGAAGGCGAAGTCGTCACAAGAAATTATCCTGCCGAGGGTGAATTTGAGGTTAAATTAATAGTTTTTGATTCTGAGGGATTATCAGATGAAGCCGTAACCACAGTCACTGTGGTAAGTAACTACAAAGGTGAATTTAGTGGTAGTCTGAGTGAAGGGCAAACAGAGACGATCACATTTCCAGTTCAAGCGGGCGCAATAAGTCTTGATGTTGATTGGAACTTATCAGATGATCAGCAAGGAATAATCAATTTAGATTCTTCTACAGTTGATATGTATTTGGAAGATTCAGAGGGTAATATACTAGAAAACGCTACCGGTGAACAGGAAGGGACCGGTTCTTGGTCGATTACAGATAATAGATTAGAACCTAATGGAGATTATATCATAGTGATTGAATGTACAAATGGGGAGATGGGTTATGAAATCGTGGTTAATGTTAAGTATTAATTTTTCTCTAACACAATAATATTTCTAGTAAGAGATTTATGGATATACCATTCAAATTTGTACAGTAGCTTGAGATTTGGATTTTCAACAATATTTGGGTTAGATACAGCAATTACAAGTCGTTGTTTTTTGGCCATCTTTTTTTGAAATGAGTCTAAGCATCTCTTCATTAAATCTTTGATGTCTTCGCCTCCAGTAGTAGAAGCTATACCATACGGAGGATCACAAACAATGGAGCTAAAATCCTGGTTGCTTATTTCTCCAAAATCAGAAGCTATCAGCTTACCCTTAAACCCATAATGTTTAAGATTACCCTTTGTGAATTCAACCATTTTTTCTTTGAGATCTATTCCTGTTACCTCTATTCCCATATCTGCAGCTTCAATGAGTATCCCTCCTGTACCACAGAAAGGATCTATCAGCGGTTCCTCTCCGTTGCAATTAGATAGGTTAACCATTGCTCGGGCTATTCTTGGATTAATACTAATTGGAGAAAAGTATGGGCGATTGCTTATGTGGTGATCAAGACATCTTTTGTAACCAGTTTCCCATTCTTTATAATTTAAGGAAATAAAAGTTCTTTTTAGTCTGTATAAGAGTACTGTAACCTCAGGGTTTCTTAAATCAGTCTTGTTCTTGCTTGAAATTTTTTCCCCAACAGATATTAAGGCACTTTTTCCATTTAAATTTTGGGTACCAATTTGCCTAATAGCGAAACTATTTTTACCAATATCAATTTTTTCTAAATCTTCTAATGCCATTTGCAAATTATTTCTCGTTGAAGTGAAAATAACTTTCGAAATTCTTCTTGTCATAGATAACCTAGACATAACCTTATCATCAATTTCATTTGAAGTAGAAATGATGATTATTTTTTGATAATCAAATTCAATTTTAGGGTTGTATTTTCTGAATTTAAGTAATTCGAGAGCTTCATGTTTACCCAAATTCGTATTTTCACCGCCTAATTCAAGTAAATAGTTTTCTCGCATTTAATCCTATAAAAGTTGTTTTATAATGTTGTATCTAGAGTCTTCTGTGTTCAAATTAGCACGGAAGGCAATTTCACCAATATATGCAGTCTATCAGAGGAGGTTAGAGAATCAAGTCAAGAATGGAGACGTACCAAATCATTTGGCAGTTATAATGGATGGAAATCGAAGATATGCCCAAAGTGCTGGTTTATTGCCTCATGAGGGACACCTTGAAGGTAAGAATACGTTAGAAAATTTATCCGATTGGTGTCGTTCAGTTGGGATAAAAATTTTGACAGTTTATGCTTTTTCGTTAGAAAATTTTAACAGAAGCGATGAGGAATTGGGAAAGCTTATGGATTTATTTGCGGAGTCATTTAGAAATGCAGGAGATGATCCTAGAGTTCATCAAAATAAAATTAGAGTTAGAGCTTTAGGACATAGAGAGTTACTTCCTGCCAGAGTTAAAGATGCAATTGATTATGCAGAATCGAAAACTAAAGACTATGCAAATTTCAATTATAATTTGGCAGTGGCTTACGGAGGGAGACAAGAAATTGTACGCTCGATGAAAATACTTGGTAAAATGATAGAGGCTGGGGAGTTGAAAGCAGATGATATTGATGCAGATATGATTTCATCTAATCTTTATACTAGTGATTTGCCAGATCCAGATTTGATTTTGAGAACCTCGGGTGAAGAAAGAATAAGTAATTTTTTACTTTGGCAATTAGCCTATTCCGAATTATATTTTGCAGATGTATTTTGGCCAGATATGAGAAAAATCGATTTTTTAAGAGCTATAAGGTCATATCAACAAAGGAATAGAAGGTTAGGTAAGTAACGACAGGTTTTAAGCACCCTTCTTATGCAGCCAATATGCTAGAGCGTTATGCGCGACTCCCAATTGACAGTCCGAGACAGATTGTTTTAGTCGTAGCATTAGTCACATTAATAGTATCTCCATTCCTCCTAAAAGTAGAGTTCTCAACAGATGTTCAGGCATTTTTGCCTCAATCTGAAGAGGTTGAAACTTACGATTTAATCAGCGAAGACTTTGGTAAAGATTCAAGTGTCGTTAATTTGTATTTAACTTCTGTAAGTGGAAGTAATGTTCTTACCATGGACAATTTGGTTGATATTCTCAATATTCATAATAATTGTTCGCAAATTCAAGGAGTCAAGAGCGTTTTATCTGTGGCAGACTTCTTTGATTCAGCACTTATAGATTCAGGTTTATCTTTGTCAACAGCTAGTTCTGCAGAAGAACCATGGGAGCTCGTTTATGAGTCTATATCTACAACAGGCAGTGGGAATTACTCCTGGAATGAAGTTGATTTTGTTGGGGATGTTTTAATTAATAAGGATTTAAATTTAGATCCATTAATAATAGTGGAATCAGATACTTCAGTTCGTAAAGCTCCTGTAGCTAATTCAACAATAATTATGGTTAATTTAGATCCAGATTTATCTACAGATCAGAAGAAAGAGGCCGGTCAGAATTTGAGATCTCTTTCAGAAGCTCACAATCAAGATTCTGGAAGCGATATAAGCGCAGAGGCCTTTTCCGTTGATCTTTTAGCTTCTGATGTCGATGAATCCACGCAGTATACAAATATTTTAATGATTGTTGGCATGCTCTTAGTTACAGTTGTGTTACTTTGGCTCACTTTCGGGCATTGGAGTTACGTAGTTTTGCCGATTACAACACTGATTCTGTCCATATTATGGACTTTTTCATTTGCAGGCATTGTTGGAATTAAAATGACTGCTTTAGGTGTTGCAGTTATCCCACTGGTTGTAGGTTTAGGTATTGACTTTTCAGTTCATGTTAGCAGAAGGTATCAAGAAGGTATAGCTGCAGGAAGTAGTTTAGAGGATTCATTGATAGAGTCTCAAATTCACACAGGACAGGCCTTGTCTCTTGCAATGTTTACTACAGTAATTGCCTTTTTATCAGGGATTACAGGAGGTGTTGGTCCAGTTAGAGACTTTAGTTTACTTTGTGCTTTTGGAATTTTTTCATCATTTATCTTAACCTTATTCTTCTATACCTCAATGAGGTATTTATTGGATTCATCTTCCGATGAGATGGCAATCAAGCCTCAAAATTCAGAGATAATAGATTTATCAATATCTAGAGCTTCCCAGATTGTTGATAAGCATCCACAAGCAATTATCTCAACAGTTATAGTTTTAACGATTCTAGCACTTGGTGGAGCTTCTCAGATTGAGACTTCATTTTCATTGGATGATTTTCTTTCCGATGATTTAGAAATAATGGTTACAGCAGATAAAATACAATCAGATTTTAGAGGGGCTAGCTATTCACAATCTCAAATTTTAGTTGAAGGAGATATAGATTCAACAGATTTCTTAGATGGCAATTATGAGTTGCAATATGGTCAAACAGGTTCCAATAATAAAGGGTTGAACGATGATAGGTATGTCATTAAAGTAGGCGCGAATGCTAGGGTAGAGTCAGTCCATGAATTAATCCAAAGAGCTATAGATTCTGAGGATTACAGCATTTCTAATAACCAAAATTTAACACACGAATGGACTATCACTAATTCTTTTTTAGTAGATTCTGCTGAAACTATAGATATTAATTGGGTAATGGAACAGAGTGTGGTTTCTCCATCTTTAGAAGTGATTGTTTTATGGTATGATTCTTCAAATAAACTTATTGGAAATGATAAACTAACAAACATTCAAGCTTCTGCAGGTTTTCCAACTCCTTCTAGCGGATCTATAGATGTTTTTAATAATTCTTACAAAGCACGAGTTAAATTTTCCTATTTACAAGATGTTTCAGAAGATTCGTTGGTTCAATCTATAGAAGCTCACGATAGGAATAACTTTATTTTTGTTCAATCATTGACAGATACCTTCAACTTGACTTACCAGGCAAAAACATTTAGTCTAACAACAGATTCAGATATTCGTAGTCTATATGATTATTTATATCAGAGAGAGTTAGATGTTGCTGACCCTTTTACTGGCGATTCTTATGCTGATGAAATCAAGCATGTTTTAAGTCGAAATTCAGAGGGAAATTATGTATCTTCAGTAATTAGAATATATGTTGGACCCACTACTTCTTATGAATTAGATAACAATGGATTAGAATTTATGCGCTCTGAATTGGATGCAAATATTCCTGAAATTTTTATTGAGAACTTTACGGTAAGTTCAACAGGAGGGCATGTTCTAACAAGTGTAACGGTTAATGAGATTCAAAAGACTCAAATAACATCAACACTTATAGCTATTTTATTTGCTGGAATGACTTTGGTATTTATTTATCGAAGTTTGGATCTCGGTATCATTGCAGTTTTACCTACAATTCTTGCTTCAGTTTGGATATTAGCGACAATGACTCTTTTGGGAATTACTCTTAATGTTTTAACTGTGATGGTTACCGCATTAACTATAGGCTTAGGAATAGATTATGCAATACATATTGTAGAAAGGTATCGCGAGGAAAGAGAGCATAAGACGGAGAGTCAAGCAATTGAGACTACTATCGTTAGAACAGGTTCAGCGTTATTAATTTCAGGTTTAACAACAGTTTCTGGTTTTGCAGTACTATTTTTATCACCTATGCCTTTGGTACGTAACTTTGGAATAATAACTGCAGCTACAATCATTTACTCTATGTTTATAGCAATTTTCGTCTTACCTAGTTTGATATGGATTTCAAACCGAATAAAAGAATGGCTTTCTAGTCAAACTTTAGATTAGTTTTTCTCTTTCTTCTCTTTTCCCACAATTCACGTGCTAATTGTCTCATATCTTCGACAGAATCCGACTCATCTACTATCTCAGCACCTAGTAAAGTTTCAACAGCGTCCTCAAGAGTAATTATTCCCTGTGTAGTACCGTATTCATCAACAACAAGGAATATGTGTTCCCTTTTCTTTAAAAATTCATCGAGCAGAGTTGCAATAGAATCTTCGGGATTTACAGTTGACAGTTCAGAGATTAAATCTTCCATTGGTATATCCGATTTTCCCTCTCCATATAACTCCATTATCTTACTTCTGAACACTACACCAATAATGTCATCCAAATTTTCCTCACGGACAGGTATTCTAGAAAATGGGATAGGAGAGTGATCATCTACAATCTTACCTACCTTGTCCTTTCTTTGGAAAGTTAGCATCACAGTACTTGGAGTCATAACATCTTCAGCTAAAATTTTATCCATGGTTAACAGGTTCTTAATCACTTGAGTCTCTTGTTTTTCGAGTGCGCCTTGGTTTTCTCCCATTTCAGCAACTGCAATCATTTCTTCTCTAGTCATCTCTTTTTGATCTTCATTACCTTCAGAAATTCGTCTCGAAAAGCTGTTCAAAACAATGACAATTGGCCATGTAATCCAGATTAAGACATCCAGCATGTATGCTGAACTAGGAGCTAATTTTTTCCAGTATATTGCGCCTAGTGTTTTTGGTATAATCTCTGAAAAAACAAGAATCAATATTGTTAAAATAATTGAGGCCACAGTAAACCATTCGTTACCTAATTTATTGAATTCTGAGCCTACTCCTGCAGCACCAATAGTGTGTGATATTGTGTTTAGTGTTAAAATTGCCGCTAGAGGGACATCAATATCTTCCTTTAATTCTTTCAATCTCTGGCCACCTCTATTGTCGTCTTTGCTGAGAATTTCAATATGAGACCAAGTTACGGATAAGATAATTGCTTCTAAAAGAGAGCACAAAAATGATACGCCTAATGCTAAAATTAGGAATATTGTGATTCTTCCCCATTCAAGTTCAGGATTTCCTAAATCGTCTCCTACGTTAGAAACTATAGATAAAAAATTTAACAAGCTAATTACTACCTCCAAGTAGTTCATAATGCAGATTCAAATAGCACATCAGGTTATTATTCAATTCCTAGAAACTCCTGATATGAATTGCCCTTTTGGGCCTTACACGCATAATTGGCTAAAGAAGTATGTTTATTAGTACTTTTGTTATAGAAAGTCCCATTTTTTGCACAAATCATTATAATGGCACCTTCTACGGTCTTATTATGGCTCGTTTCCCTGAAGCTGAAGCACGTTTGTTTCAAAAGAAAGTGTGCATGAAGTGTAATGCTACTGTAGGTTGGAAAGCAATCGCCTGTAGAAAGTGTGGTTACAAAGGTCTTAGACCTAAAGCTAAAGAACAACGTGGCAAGTAGATTAAGCTATTATTTTCGTTCCATTTGTAGTTCCGATAATTAATTTTGAAGTCATATTTATAAAAAGTCCAGTATCTACTACGCCAGTAATTAGCATTAATTTCTTATCTAATTCTTTTGGATCATCTATACCATGTTCAAATTGGCAATGATAAATGTAATTTTGATTATCAGTAATGAAAGGTTGTGCATTTGCTTCAATTCTTAGTTCAGCACTGCAACCTAATTTAGTTATTTCTTTTTTTGTTAAATCATGATTTTCAACAGATACTTCAACAGGAAGAAAGCCTACACCTAGTTTTTCAACTAGTTTACTTTCATCTACTATAATAATTAGTTGTTTAGCTTTTTTCTCTACTTTTTTCTCTCTGAGCAGTGCGCCCCCTAGGCCTTTGATTAATGATAAATCAGGAGATACTTCATCAGCTCCATCAATTGCAATATCAATAGAATCTAAGTGATCAATACCAACGAGTTTTATACCTAATTTTTCAGCCTGGTTTTTAGTCTTAATCGATGTTGGCATTCCAGTAATTTGGAACTTTTCAGACAATCTTTTACCAATTAAGTCCACGGCAATCTTTGCAGTCGACCCAGTACCTAAGCCCACGACCATTCCATCCTTAACTAGTTTAACAGCTTCACTTGCTGCATTAAATTTTGCTTTATCTTGGTTCAATAGTATAGCCCAGTCTCGGGTTCAGAGATTTCTGAATCATCTAATCTATTTTTGATTTTTTCTAAAGCTTCTGTAAAATTCTTATAATTAGTTTGTGTTTTATTATCTTTAATAGCTTTCATTCCAGCTTCAACGCACAATGCTCTTAAATCAGCGCCTGAAAACCCTTCACTTCCTTCAGCTAATTTTTTGTAATTAACACCTTTTGCAATGTTCATACCCTTACTATGAATCTTGATGATCTTTGTTCTTGCTTCTTCTTCGGGTAATGGAATTTTAATAATTCTATCAAATCTCCCAGGTCTCAAAAGAGCTTCATCCAAAATATCAGGTCTGTTTGAAGCTCCCATTATTGAAACTTGACCCCTAGGCGTGAATCCGTCAAGTTCACCTAATAATTGCATTAAAGTTCTTTGCACTTCTCGATCTCCAGTAGTTCCTACATCCATTCTCTTGGCTCCAACGGCATCTAATTCATCGATAAAAATTATACTTGGTGCTTTCTCTTGAGCTAACTGAAACAGTTCACGCACTAATCTTGCACCTTCTCCGATATATTTTTGCACTAGTTCACTACCAATTAATCGTATGAATGTTGCATTAGTTGCATTAGCTACAGCTTTTGCCATTAAAGTTTTTCCAGTTCCAGGAGGTCCAACCAAGAGTACGCCCTTTGGAGGTTCAACACCAACTTTACTAAAACTTTCAGGTTTTAGCATTGGTAATTCTACAGTACTTCTTAGTTCGTCTAATTCTTCAACTAAGCCCCCTATGTCTTTATATTTTTCAGATGGTTTTTCATCAACTTCAGCGCCCATAATTAGTGGATCTTTCGTAGAGGGTAATGTTTCTAAGACTGCGAGAGTTTGTCTGTGAAGGGCAACACGATCGCCTACTTCTAAATTCTTCTTATCAATGCCTTCTGAAATGTGAACTACAAAGTCGGGTCCGCTGCTTGATTTTATACCTACACGGCCGTCCTCTAACAGGTCTCTTACGGTGCCAATTACTTGAGGTGGCGCTCTTAACCTTGCCAGTTCACCTTTTAAATGGGCATTTTCTCTTTTCATTCTAGAGACATCAGCTTCTAATTGCCTTTTTTCAGATTCGAAACGCTCAGTTTCTTCAATCAACCATTTGTCCCAATCTTCACCTTTACCTGGTGAGGACACTTCACCACTATTTTCATCAGCAGACACTTTATATCACTAAACATTTAATTGGGTCAGATATATATCAGTTGTGACTTAATATGTTATGCGAAATGTGCGGAGCAGAATCAGCAAGTTTGGACCCTAGGAAGATTTCAGGTTCTGTTCTGAGAGTTTGTACTTCTTGTGCAGGAATGGGTAAGCAAACTACATACAGAGAATCAGTAGGTCATAGGGCTTTTGTTGCACAAACACTTGAAAAAAGACAACAGAAGACGAGGTACAAGGAAATTTCTACAGATGATAAAGTATTAGTTAGTGATTATGGTGGTGTGGTGCGAAAGGCAAGAGAAAAGAAAGGTTTAGATCATGCTTCATTAGCGTTGAAAATATCTGAAAAAAAATCAATAATCACCTCAGTTGAATCAGGCAACATGAAACCAAATGAAAAGCTAATAAAAAAGTTAGAGAATTTTTTGAATATCAATCTCTTAGAGGAAGTTGAAGCTCCAACATCCTCATATAAATCAGGTTCGAAGAAGAATTTTACAATGGGCGATTTGATTAATCAAGCACTTGAAGAGAATAAGTAAAACAGACACATAATCTTTTTTACTAACATTTAGAGTTAAGATTACATGGGATTGTTAGGACGTCAATTTAATTTAGAACGTGAATTTGAAGAATCTTTATTATTAGCACTTTCTACATTGACATTTACAATTTCACTATTTGCCGGGTATCAAGAGGAAGGCATAGGTAAGCTTATTTCACTTCCATTATTTGGCATAGAATTTCATTTAATTTCTACGCCCCTTTGGATTATCTCAGGCATACTATGTTTGCTTTGTCTGCAGCAATTATTTCATAAAATTTGGACTCATGGTATTTGGTTAATTGGGATATATTGGTTAACTGCATTTGGTACTACCTTACTGTTTGTGATGTTTGATCAAGGTTACATTTGGTTTGTTGCAAGTTTGATTCTTTTGCTTTTAGCTTTATTCATAATGTATTGGATGGTTTTAGAAATATATGCCCTAAGACACAACATCATTAGGGAAGTTTCTGAAGCCAATGCTTTAAGTTTAACAGATTGGTTGTTGTCCGTACCTTCATTCTTTTTATCTACTTTTATTAGTTATTATTTTTACAGTAAGTTGTACTTGCAAGAAGACGGGTGGTTTACGTTTGGTTATTCAGCTGAAGGTTATCTTCTGTTTCAATTTTTAGTTTTCTTTTCAGCTCTATATATATTGTACATTCCTCAAAATTTGCTTGGTGACTATCTCGAGTACAGTGACTTAGACATCAATACCAGTTTTAATGTAGATAGAGAGAAAGTTGAAAAGAGATTATTAGATTACACAAAAAGTGTTGATGAAGGAAAAATCCAGGCTACTCTTGTTGATTTATATAAAATGGCAGAGGGGGATGGTGAGACGTGGTTACAATTGGGCGAGTTTTATCCTGAGTGGAGTGTTGAAGAAATTAAACTATTCATTACTATGCTTGAAGGTTTAAGCGAAAAGTGATTCATTTTATGAAACAGCACAAAGTATTATATAGAATTTAATCTAAAACGTTGTAGTGTGTGTTGAATAAATGCATAAAAATCATGCAATAAGCATGAGGAAATTCAA
>MIZB01000282.1_pt11 | contig 12744 bp, 14 predicted proteins | sample 888171 | NCBI WGS metagenome assembly MIZB01 (sample SAMN05440186, study PRJNA335308) | marine metagenome | isolation source: marine water
GTWGCNNNNCCAGTAGCAGCCGAACCYGTTGTTGCAGAAGCTGTTGTGATTTCTGAAGCTGAAGATGAGACCTAAATAACTTTTAAATATAGCTACTAAACTAAAGGTTTACAACTAAAGGTTGTTTACTGGAGAAATATGAACAGAAAACGAAAAGACGATTGGTTTAGTGGCGAGGATTGGAATATAGATGACATCTTCAATAATTTAGATGGAGAATTTCAAAAAATGCGTAAGCAAATGGATAGTTTAATGAGAGATGCTTTAGAAGGTAAYAATMTAGATAACGATAGYAGTAATCCATTTGTTTTTGGTTTTTCAGTTAAAACAGGTCCAGATGGTTTTCCAGTTTTTGAAGACTTTGGTAATACAAGGATGAAACCGTTYGGAAAGAAAGGAGAAAAGCCTACMGTAGACACAAGGAGAGAGCCTCTTACAGACATTAATGAGACAGACGATCAAATTGCAATTACGGTTGAACTTCCTGGTGTTAACAARGAAGATATAGATATTAATGTCATGGAAGATAAAGTGGAAGTCAATGTTAAGACYGAATCACGTAAATACTTCAAAAGCATTGATTTAACTTCTGTGGTAGAAACTGAATCTTCGAAAGCTACTTACAAAAATGGAATATTAGATTTAGTATTAACTAAAAAAGAATCTGATAAACCTAAAGGAACGAAAGTAAAAGTAGATTAGTCAAAGGAGGGAGGGGGCCCGCTATGACAATTCAATATCAGAAATTATTTTTGCTACACTTGCAGGGACATCCATTTCCCAATCAYCACCGTCCTTCATCGCCTGACGGATGGAAACCCCCTGCCAAGCCTCGCGGTTGATTAAATGAGGAACTATTACGGGATATCCAGCATTTTCAAATAGTTCCTTAACTAGTTTGTTACCCGTATAAACYTTATCAAAAGGAGACACAATATTTTCTAAATGATTTACATATAAATCATTATTATTTAAATCTGGGATTTCAAAAATCTCGTAATTACAACTATAGTTCGATAAAACAGACTCGATCATTTGTATTCTCTCAAGAGAAGTATAAGGATTTWTCTYAGTTCTTTTTTTGTTGGATGAGCCTACACATATTACCAGCTCTTCATCGTTATCAATTACAGTTTCAAATATAGAAAGATGGCCCATATGTAGTGGCTGAAATCTTCCTAAGATTAATCCTTTTTTCATTTAGCTTCTATTATTTCCTGATTACCCATCCATTTTCTTAGTACTTTAGGAATGATTACATCCCCATTATCAGTTTGATTATTTTCAAGTATTGCAGCTAAAGCTCTAGTAGTTGCGACTGCAGTTGAGTTTAAAGTATGAGGRAARTCAGTACCTTCAGCTGTTCTGTATCTCATGTTTAGCCTAACAGATTGATATGATTTGCAATTACTAGCACTTACAACCTCTTTCCATTGATTTGTTGATGGCATCCAAGCTTCAATATCAAATTTTCGAGCTGCTACAGTACCAATATCTCCTGTGCAGATATCAATTACTCTGTAAGGTATTTCTAATTTTTCAAATATATTTGTTGCATTATTTAGTATCTCTTTGTGCATATTCTTTGAGTCTTCTGGCTTACAAAAAATTACTTGTTCAACCTTAGAGAATTGATGCACTCTCCAAATGCCTCTATCGCTAATTCCATGAGCTCCCACTTCTCTTCTAAAATTAGTAGAAATTCCGGCAAATTTCAGAGGTCCTTCTTTTAGCTCAATTATTTCATTTTTAAATCTTGCAGTAATCGGATGTTCTGATGTTGCAATGAGGTACAAGTCATGTTCATCAATTTTATACATAACATCTTCAAAATCACTTAAATCAACTACTCCTTCGTAGGMCTCTTTATTCATTAAAAAAGGCGGAGTTGTTAGACTGTATCCTTTTTCACAAAGCATTTCTACTGCAAAATTAATTAGAGCWAGTTCCAGTCTAGCYAAATCTCCAGTRAGGAAGTAGAATCTTCTCCCAGTTATTTTAGAAGCTCTTTTTAGATCAGCTCCATTAATTCTTTCTAGAATTTCTTGRTGTGAAAGCCATTTTTTATTATCATTTATTACACCTTTCTTTGATAATTCTATATTTCCRGTTTCGTCTTTTCCAATYGGMACCTCGCTCTCTAATAGATTTGGAACTACCATCCTTTTTGAGTCTCTAATTCTTAGCGTTTCCTCAGTATCTTTTTCATTTTGGGCTAAATCATTCTTTAGACTTGCCATTTCATTGAGTACTTCTGAAAAATCATTTCCCTTTTTTTTCAGCTCTCCAATGGTTTTTGAGATAGTATTTCTYTTAGCCCTTAATCTATTGCCTTTTTCGATTAGCTTCCTCCATTTATTATCTAAATCAATAACACTTAGTGCAATATCTTTTGGCAAATTACGTTTMTCTARGTCTTCAAAAATCTTTTCTGGCGATTCACGGAAGACTTTCATCTCTAGCATTATAGCTTCAWTGAAGTAAGGTCTTTATGACCTTCCCTCTATAGCCAAGAGTGTATCTTTTACGMGGAGCATCAGAGGTTGTAACGCCTAGACCTGCAGTTAAGCCTCATTTCGGAGATGCGATGGGCGTCGTCGACAGACGTGCCAATACCGATATTTTAATTGAAGGAGATAAAATAGTTAAAGTCGCAAAGCATATAGAAGCACCAGAGGCCGAAGTAATAGATGTTGCAGGTAAAGTTGTAGTTCCTGGCTTTGTAGATCCGCATACTCATTTAGTTTGGGCAGGTTCTMGAGAGCATGAGCTTGAATGGAAGCTAAAGGGTAAAAGTTATCAAGAAATTTTAGCAGATGGTGGAGGAATTCTTCGCACAGTTAGAGAGACCCGTGCCGTTAATGAGAGCGAATTAAGAGAACAAACGTTGAAAAGGTTCAAGAAAGCTGTTCAATTTGGTACTACTACAATTGAAATTAAGTCAGGTTATGGYTTAGATGAAGATACAGAATTGAAACAATTACGAGTAGCTAACTGGTTAAAGTCTCTGAATTTAGCAGACACAGTTGTTACTTTTATGGGCGCTCATGCATTTCCAGAGGRMYTGAGTAGAGTTGAATATGTATCAGAAGTAATTAGAATTCTTCCYTTAGTTAAAGATTTAGCAGAATATTGTGATGTATTTTGCGAAGAAGGAGCTTTTACAGTTGATGAATCAAAAGAAATTTTAACCGCTGCAAAATCCCTAGGTTTYAAGTTAAAAATACACGCTGAYGAGTTTGGAGACACAGGTGGCGGACGYTTAGGTGCAGAACTAGGAGTAATAACTGCAGATCATCTTGCAGGAAGTTCMTTAGAAACAATTAAGGAACTTAGCAATTCTGGGGTTATAGGAGTTCTTTTRCCAGGAACTCCTTTTGCTTTATTATCGGACCATTACTCACCAGCTAGGAAAATGATAGCAAATAATCTTCCCATAGCTTTGGCAACAGATTGCAATCCTAACTGTTAYACTGAATCTATGCAGCTAGTKCAACAATTAGCGGTTTTCAGAATGGGAATGACTCCAGCAGAAGCTCTTGTTTCGTCCACGATAAATGCAGCTTTTGCAATTGGAAAAAAAGACAGGGGTGYCATTTCAGAAGGTTGGCGCGCAGATTTGTTAATATGTGACGTTCCAGATTATAGACATTTAACATATCATTTTGGAATAAATCAYGTTGATACGGTGATTATTGGTGGTAAAATCATAGATGGTTAAACCTTTGAAGGATGCGGCTAAATTTCTGTGGAATGGAACGGTTTACGCATTATCTTTGCCTGAGCGCTATGTTCGTGGTCTTTCAGCGCTTTTRGGCGGTATTTTTAAGGAAACTTCAGACATATTAGTTCCTGGTGTTGTAAAARATACTACTAGTTACAATATTTTTGTAGGTAATATTTTGAGATTTACTGTTGAAAATGTTGGTGGTGTTAAGGGAGTATACGATGATGAGGGATTGGAAGGGGAGTTTGCAACAAGGAAATTAATTGGGAATACCATTGAAGGTGTAGGCATTGCAACAATCCATTTGTCACCTTTATGGTTCTTTGCTTTCTTTGCAGATTCAGTTAAAGGAGGACAAGCCTATCTTGAAAGACTTCACGAAGAAATGGTAGAAAATGGTTATATTGATCCTGAAACCTCTGCAGACTCTTTCACTACTCTTTTTGAAGGTTTGGAGAGAACGACAACTAGCTTTGCTCAAAACATAGATACACCGCCTTTAACTAAAGATGAGATTTTATCAAATATTGAGGAAATAAGAGATTCAATATCCGATTTATTATCTAACTCAGGCAGTATTGCAAGTATTACTGTTACTGAAATGTCAAATGTGCTCCAAGATTTTATGAATACTGCAACAGATGAAGGYCAGTCTTTGTTGGAATTGGGAGGGCTATTAACTTTACAAACAACTAATCGGGTAAAGCAATTAGGAGGCTTAACCGTTAGTGCGCCCAATGTGGCTGGCAAAATGCTTTATGAAAATATATTAGGTTACTATTCAGACACTTTAACAGAAATTCATGAGAGAGGATATGCTAACGTTGCAAGTGAAACAATTGAGCCATACGGTCAAGCAATTTTAAACCAATTTAGTACTGAAAAAATAACTTGGACAGAACGACTTTTCAATAGTCCTGCAAGTGGGATTAGAAAGATTTTTGGCATGCAAAACTCCAAATAGTAGTATAGGARAGAGGTAAAGCTGGACTTGGCCGGGGAGCTAGACGTACCCTGTGACCCTCAACCGCCTTTAGGGGGGGCGACAGCTAGTGACGGCGCACCCAGTAAGCTGTCTAATCCGCATTTCAACTGAGATATCCTGTCCCTCGGGGTCGCAGGTGATTGCAGATATTTACCGGAGGGTAAATGTCGAGTCTTCATCATGGAAACCGGGTCAGGCCCGGAAGGGAGCAGCCTTACCGTGGACTACCGACGCTCGAGTGGGTCGCGGGGTTGAGAAGAAATRCGGTGTCTGACCAATCTTGCCAGGACGACGAACGTACTAGTGGTCTGGCACTTTTTTTGATATTTTCTTTAACCAGTTTTTCCCGGGTCTTCCATTCGGTAAACATGGTTGTTAGCGATTCCTAAATATACGTCAAGCAAAAGATCCAATCCATACTAGAATGATTCCAGGAATATCTCTAACAGTAATTACAGCACGACTACTTTCGTTTTCATTTCCAGGTGTCGCACCGTTCAAAGTAATGTAGAGATCTCTATCAAGATCATGCCTCAGATAAATTTGAGTTGTTTCTTGATTAGTTCCACTTTCAATTTTCTTAGATATTTTATCCTCAAGAACWATTTCTCCTGAATTCTTGTTCTCTAAGGTGATATAAGCAATTAGTTCAATCTCATTTTCTAGTGGATTCATCTCAATATCTATCAATTCAATTATGTATTTACCTAACGTATTCTTCTATCTCCTTCTTCTAAGTTCACAGTATTTTCTTCATCTAATCCATAGGATAAACAGTAACCTACTATAATTAGCATGAATCCCAAGTGAGCAGTATATGGACCCCATGCTCGCAGCATTCCCAGCAGTTTCTTTTTTCTGTGATGGTTCATGTACTTAAAAATAGAGAATCCACAAATTACTGCCCATGGRATCATAGCTCCAACCATCCAGGCATTTCCATCGGAAATAATAGCATAAGCTAAGCTAAATACAATTCCTAATGCAGCAACCACCAATATATTTTTCATTTYATAGAATGGYCTTAAGGTATGRATTGTAAAAATAGCTGCAAGTAGRACTATAAATGGAGCCAATCTTATTTCAAACACTTCCGGAGCCATATATCCCTTACTTCTTACAAGTAATAGCACTAGTGTCACTGTCAAAATCAGCAGTTGAGTGTAAATGGCAGCGAAAAAAACATTTTCTTCGTCAAACACATCATTTAAATTCTTGAAAGTTTTGTTTTCCTTTTCTTCAAGCCCYTTATATCTTTGAWTTACTARAWAYAAGGTTAAAATGATTGATAAAATCATCATTATGAAGAATCCTCTTACTGAAATGTCTTCTTCTAAAACAAACCAAAATCGTGAGAAAGTTCCTCCTGTTTCCTCAACGATGAAAGCATGAACAGATGACCATATTCCACCCCTTGTAACAAATGATTCCAAAAGAACTAATATGAAGGTTAACATTGCAAGCAAAGGACCTAAAATAACATAATCATTTCTTCTTCTTGACATAACTGAAGTATGAAGCAKAGTAGTCATAGATAACCAAGGTAAAAGCCCTGCAGTTTCAACAGGATCCCATGCCCAATATCCACCCCATCCTAAAGTAACATAAGCCCAATAACCGCCTAAGATGAGAGCTAAGCTCATTCCTATCCATGATGATCTCCCCCATCTTTTTACGGATTCATTCCAATTCTTTTCTCCAGTTATCAAGTGGGCCATACCTGCAGCATATAGCAGTACAACCATTCCATATGAAATGAACACTATTGGTGGATGAATTATCATGAATGGAGATAACAATAAAGGGTTCAATCCMTTGCCTTCAAGGGGTACTATTTCATTTGTTCTAAAAGGATTAATGTAAAGCTGAATTATGGAGAGGGCTAAGATTAGAAAACAACATACAATAGTTGTAAGTTCTTTTTGCCTATCTTGATGAGAATTAAACCTCCTTTCCATAATCATGAAAAGRGATGCACTCCATGTCCATATCAACAAAGTTCCGTCTCGTCCAGCCCATAAACCAGATAATTTGTAGAAGAGGCTTAAGTTTTCGGCGGAATAATCTGAGACGTACTTGTATTCCAAATTTGTGGTATAGAAAAAGTAAACCAGCATGCTAAGAGATATTGTYTGTACTCCTAGCAAAGACAGYAATGAGATGTTAAGATATTCGAGGTTTTTCCTTGTCTGAAGTATGTAAATCGATGTAATTGCCAGCAGAGGGGCACAATAAATTAACAATTCACCGATATTCATCTTTTTAATGCAAAATATATGAAACCTAAAGTCATTACTACAGCATAAGTCCAGTATTCTCTGAATAATCCTTCACCCGMACCATCAGGTTCTTCTTCAATCTTMATATTTACTTTGAAATAATAAGAATCACCCATTTTTTCTACTTCCATTCCTTCGTAATAGCCATACTCACTTGCAGGTATTTTTTCTGTAGAATTATCTTGTTTTTCTAATTCATATTTATACCCTGGAAAATCATTAGATTTTACCTGGTAATCAAATTGAAATCTACCGTTCAGGCTTTCATTTCGAGTCATTTTTTGAGGTTTGTAACAAGTGTGTGGTTCCTCAAGAGTRCAAACATAAAAAGTAACACTTTCAACATCTTCATCAACGTCAATCCAAGCTGTAAATGTAGTTCCTTCACTWACCTCTTGGGGCGTGTGTGCCATTTCAGCAGCCGCGCTTGGAATCAACAGGGCAAATAAAATCATTAATAATTTTTTCATAYTAGATATCTCCTTTGTTATGTTATATTTTAAGTTTTTTCATCTTTTTTGCTGTATCTGATCCAACCTATTGAGAAACATGCAATTGAAAAAAGAAGAAATAAAGGATACATTGCATCCATCCATATCCCAGTTCTTTCAACACCGCCTRCGATAGTTATAATTGCACATAGAAAGCATAYACTCCCAAAAATGAAATAAGATTTATAATCTTTCTCAAAATCCATACCGTAATTACATTAAAGGGTTATATTATACTTGACYTGTGAAAAAATACAGTAAAGTGTGTTTGGGAGGAACWTTTGACAAGATGCACTTAGGTCATGAATCGCTGCTCAGGACTGCATTTAGCTTATCAGAGGAAATAATAATTGGCTTAACTTCAGACGTAAGAGCKAAAATTAATAGAAGYGAAGAATATATTAATCCTTATTCAGAACGTTTTGAATCACTAAATGATTTTGTATCAAGTAATTTCAAAGGCCATTATTCTATTGTTGAATTGAATGATAACTGGGGTCCTGGAGTTTTTGATGAAAGCYTGAATGCGATAATTGTATCAGAAGAAACGGAGAAAGTAGCAACAGAGTTGAATGTTAACCGTAAGYTGAAAGGTTTGAAAGAATTAGAAATAGTAGTTATTCCCTTAGTTTTAGCAAAGGATGGGAGAAGAATTAGCAGTACTCGCATTCGTAATAAAGAAATTAATATCGAAGGTAGTAAGGCTTAATTTTATAGGCAGTCTCTAAATGCCACGCCATCTAAATATTTGTTAGAGGTAAATATGGTAGAGGAACTCATTTCAACATTGTCTAAGGAAATTAGAACTAGCATAACTGAAGATACATCAGTTCCAAGAAATGTTAGAACTAATGTAGTRACCGGTCTAGAGACTTATTTATTAAATGAAAAAGATGATCTTGATTTACGAATTTACTCTACAATTTCTGTACTTGAGGAACAAATTAATGACAGTAACATTCCTCAGCATGCTAGAACTAGACTTTTTGAATTTATTAGAGACCTTGAGGAAATAGTTAGTAAGTGGCAAAATAAAGCGTAATATTTCATTAAKTAATATTTTTTGTGAGGGGATACCTATTTATTACCTAACATCAGTCAATAAAATGTGAATGTAAGACAATTTGCTTCGGTTGCCTTGGTATTTTTGTTTCTCGGAACTATTTTATTTTGGAATCCTGTTGTCGCTGAGGAAGTAACTGGRCAAGAGAAAGATATCARTCTTTAYTTATATAGTGAAAATGGAGTAGGTAAACTTCACACCAGAGAATCTGGAGGGCACGGAGATGCAGAATCYGTCAATATTCCTGTAGGAAGTAGTTATTTTTTTGCACTAAATTTTAGTCTTCAGTCAAATTTAGAATCTAAATCTTACAGGACAGAKGTAGGTTTTCACATATACCTTTACGCTAATTCAGCCAATTTCAATACAGGTCATTTGAATATATATGTTAGGGACGGTACTACCATGACTGGAGGTGAATTATTAGCAACTGGAGGTATGGATATTCCTTCAGTATTACAAGGTAATAATGAGGGTCACGTTGATGTATTTTGGGAAGATGATTATGGTCCAACTCATCAGTTTGATATCGAGCATTTCATAGTACTTGAATTAGAAAACGATGGAGATAATGCGATAAATTTAGAATTAGATACAGGTAAGGATGGAGATTCSCCTTCAAGGCTTATCACTACTACAAATCCAGTTACAGATATTGAAATAGTTACTGAATCTTATAATTTRGAGACATCAGACCTAGATGATTTAATGTCTTCCGATAACTTTCAGCCAAATCTTCCAGTTGATTTTTCAAAAGTYTTTGTTTCAGCACAAGCGTTGAATGCTTTTGGAACTTATGACATTACAGAATTTAGAGTGACTGTTTTTGATTCGGACGATAATGAACTGTTTGTTGATACTGCAGATATAGATGAACCTGATGATAAYAGTGGAACTAATGAGTTCGAGGAACTGGTATGGAATTATAACGATCCTGCAGAGCCTTCWGAAAATCATAAYGGTAAGGGAATTTATGCAGTCAGGGTTGCRGCTATAGATCAGCAAGGTAATGAATTTTATGTTGATAAATCTATTCAAATGGATGCATATGGCGTTTACTTGAATACGCCTGAAACTCAACAGAGTGTGGCAGTCGGTGGAGACATTTCCTACCAGATATTAGTTAGAAATTCAGGCGATGAAAATGATAAATTTACAATCGAACCAAGTGAAACCTCAGATAACTGGGTTGTTAGTCCTCAAAGTTGGACAAGTAATACATTATCTCCAGGTGAAGAACAATCTATTACATTTACAGTATCTGCAGCTGATTCTACAGATATGGTAGGTAAAAATACAATTGTTGTTTTTACAGGTCGTTCGGAGAATTCTGTTACACCAGTTAATTTTGATTTGGAAACAAAAACTTCAGTCGGTGCAGCATATGAAATATCAATGTATTTTGATGATCCAAATTCAGGGCAAGCTGTAACAAGCTTGAGTACTAATGGAGTTGCAGGAGATTGGAATCAGTATCAATTAAGCATAGCAAACCAAGGTCAAGCTACAGACTCAGTTCAATTAATTTCACAGGAAGTACCAGCAGATTGGGAAATTAAATTTGARTATAATGATTTRAATGATGGTAMCATAATAGTCTCTGACATTCCAAGGCTCGGTGATGGATACAATGTAGCAAACGTTACAGTTTGGGCCAAACCTGCACAAGGAGGTGACACAGATACAGCCTCAATTAAATTAATAGGAATTTCACAGGGTAATACTACAAAGAGCGATACAGCAACTTTGGTTTTAACACGTTCATTTGGCTTATCCTTGTCATTAGTTCCACAAAGTAGTTCAGGCATATTCATTAACAAGGAAGCAGGGCAGCAATTTGAAGTAGATTTATTACTTGAATCTGCAGTAGAAGGAGACCATACAATTCAGCTTTACATGGGAGATAATTTTCCAGATGGCTGGAGCCATTCCTTTAAGGAAAATGGGGCAACCGTTACCGAAGTTTCAATAAGTGGAGGAGAAAGTAARTCTTTAGATCTGTTCATAACTGTCGGTAGCCAGGCWGTTTACAAAGAAGATGGGGATGTTTTCGATGCTTATGCCCAGGACATCTCCGATTCCAGTGTGGTAGCAAAAAAGCAGTTAACTGTAATTTTGGCATATAGTGGTGGCTTCGAATTATCTTCCTTAAAATTTAGAGAAACTTTAGCTCCCGAAGGCAGCTTTACTTTCCAATTAACTATAGAAAATAAGGCAAATGCTAATGATAAGTTTACGCTTTCAGCAACTTCTGTTCCATCTGGATGGAGAGTCCTTTTCATTAACGGTAATGTTTTTGAGGTGGAAGCAGGAAGGACTCTATCAGTTCCAATAAAGGTTGAAGTAAGTGATGAAGCTAGAGATGGTGATCAGGAAAGTATTACAATTTCAATTTTCAGTGATATCTCTAATCAAGAAAAACAGCAATCGTTTGTAGTAGATGTCGAACAGGGATTTACTGCAAGATTAACTACAGCAATTTCTGATCTATGGTATATTTTTGTTTTCTTTGCTCTAATTATAGTGGTAGGTGCAATTTCGTACAACCAACAAGAGGATGAAGATTGGGATGATGAAGAAGAATACGAATCACCTTCTTCGCCTTCATCACCTCAAAGTCCAGCCCCAGCAGAGACTGAAGCTTCTTCAGATGATGACTGGGATGATTGGGATTAGGCAACCTAATGTCTACAAATCTCAGATTCTTAGGTGGAGCCTCGGAAGTAGGGAGAATCGGTGCAGTTCTGGAAGGAGRCAACGGTCGTTTACTGCTAGATTACGGCTTACAGCCCGATGATCCTCCTAAATCGCCACTTCCAGCACCTGAAGTCGATGCATTATTACTTACACATGCTCATTTAGATCATTGCGGGCTTGTGCCGAAGATTGCGAACAGAGGCACTCCAATTGTTTCCACACCAGTAACAGGAGATTTAGCTGAGAGAATGGCTCAAGATACGTTAAGRGTTGCTGAAATAGAGAATTATCCTTTACCTTTTCATAAATCAGCAATTTCGGATTTAGTACAAAACCATCGTAGTATTCTTCCAGGTAATGTAGAATATAGGGGAGGATTTGAGTTCAATGTTTACAACGCAGGCCACATCCCAGGCGCTGTAATGTATAATTTCCCGCAAGAGGATTTCTTATTTACAGGAGATATACACACAGTGAACACCCAACTCACTCGTGCTGCTAARCCTCACCAATGTAAAACATTGGCAATTGAGTCTACATACGGTGGACGTGAGCATCCTGATAGAGTTGATACTGAAAAAGAGTTAATAGATTCTGTAGAAGAKGTAGTCAATAGAGGTGGCCAAGTTGTGCTTCCTTCTTTTGGTTTAGGTCGCTCTCAAGARCTATTGATGCTTGTTGAAAAGCTAGGTGTGGAGGTTTGGCTTGACGGCATGGGTAGAGATATAGCCAGAATTTTACAAAAATATCCMGGTTCAATTAGAGATTTTGGAGGAATGAACAAAGCTTTCAGAAATACTAATTTTGTCAGATATGCAAGGCAAAGAAAGGCAGCCATGAAAGGAGACGTCATAGTGACAACTTCAGGGATGCTAAATGGCGGCCCTGTTCTGCATTACTTGTCAGAAATACGTAAAGATTCTTCATCTGCCGTATTTTTGACCGGTTTTCAAGTCCCTGGAACAAATGGCCATTTATTGAAAGAAACTGGAAAATTAAGATTAGAAAGGGGCGATACTTCTCCTCCTATGGATATTAATTGCCAGTTAAAATCTTTTGATCTTAGTGGCCATGCAGGTCATAGCCAAATAGTTGATTTTATCAATAAATGTAATCCTGAAAAAGTCATACTTTATCACGGAGATAATAGAGAAGCCTTTAGCGAAGATYTGAAAGAYTATGAGCTGATTTTACCCTTAGAAAACGAAACYATAGRAATAAATTAAGCATCTTCCATTTTGTTGTCAGGRCCTATGAACATCCGAATAATTCCTAATAGCAGGAAGAATATTAGAGAAGTRAAWACAATGCCATAAGGTCCTTGTAATTCTATTGAATCTTGTATTTGTCCATCRCTTGTAGATAGATATTCATTGATGTTTATTACAATCTCTGCAATAATAAATGTAATAAATAGTATAACTGCCAGATTAATTAAGTAACTAACGAATAAAGTTCTTAGTGTCTTTGAAACACTCTTTCTTTGAGCCTTACTTRWKRGA
>MIZB01000113.1_pt1 | contig 12704 bp, 12 predicted proteins | sample 888171 | NCBI WGS metagenome assembly MIZB01 (sample SAMN05440186, study PRJNA335308) | marine metagenome | isolation source: marine water
ATATTGAACCAATCAATAGATGGAGTATAAGAGGTCAGAATTAGTCCCATTCCAGCAAACATTAGACCTATAGGAATTGCTACGATTGGCATTAGAATTGCTCCAGATAAGGATATTAGAGTCTTGTCAACAAGCAATCCCACACATAGTATAGTTGCAGTCATCAATGTAGCATTTGATACTGATTTAGTAGTAGCCCATGCTAATTCAGCTACTAATACATCAGTTGCCGAAGCTGGTGTTGCAGCTATAGCTTGCCAAGTTCGTTGATAATACATTCGGATAAATGCAGCATAAGTAGATTCAAAAAAAGCCCCAAACATCATAGAGATTGCTAGAATTGAAGGAGCAATATACTCTACATAGCTGACACCTCCCATTTCGTTAATATATGCGCCTACGCCAAATCCAAAGCCTAATAGGTACAAAACAGGTTCAACTAGGGGCGGTAATAGGTTAGTTTTCCAAGTTCTTATCCAAACATCAGCATGTCTTCTCCAGACTGTGTAAACCATCAATGGAGAGATACCTTTTATTTCGATCAAAGTTTATTCCCGTAATTGTCTCCCTGTCAAGTTCAAAAATACATCTTCTAAAGTAGTTCTACGTCTTATGATATCAGTTAAATTAGAATTATTCTCAAATTCAGATGCCAGTGCTTCGATATCTTTTCCATATGTTATAATACGATCAGTTATTCGATTTAATTTGACTTCCATTTTGTTGCCTTTATTTTCTATTAAATTAAGTATTTTTCTCCCCTTTTCAAATGAAAGAGATACAAATTCTACGGCACTAGTTCCTACTGTTTTAGTAATAAGTTCTTTCGGAGTCCCTCTGATTAGTATTTTACCTGAATCCATTATGGCAATTTCATCACATAAAATTTCAGCTTCATCCATATAATGAGTCGTTAGTAAAACGGTTCTCCCTTCATTTTTGTAAATTCTTATTTGGTCCCATACGCTGTGTCTTGCCTGAGGATCTAGTCCAGTTGTCGGCTCGTCCAAGATAAGTAGTTCAGGATCATTAATCAGACCCCTGGCAACAATCAAACGCCTTTTCATTCCTCCAGACAGATTAGCAATTTTTTCGTTAGCTTTCTCAGTAAGGCCTACTTTACTGAGAAGTTTTGAAGCTTTAATCTTTGCTTCTTCAGATTTTATTCCAAAATACCTTGCGTAAACAATGAGATTATACTCAGCTGTAAAATCAGGGTCTAAATTATCTTCTTGGGGTATAACGCCAATACGAGCTCTGATACTCCGACTTTCTTCTACTACATCCGATCCTAGAACTATTAGTTTACCTTTGGTAATTGGTGATGAGGTTTGAAGCATTTGAATCATGGTTGTTTTACCTGCACCATTAGGACCCAAGAGTCCAAAGCAAATTCCAGTAGGTACTTCTAAATCTACATTATTTACGGCAGATAAATTCCCGTAATTTTTAGATAAGCTCTCAGCATAAATTGCATTGTTTCCCATGTAGTTTGTATCTAATGTCTCCACATAGGTAAGACTGATTCGTATCCAGCTAATGGTACTCCAGTCATGGCAGCTGTATTTTGATTATTAGTCCTTAGATGTTCAGGTCCAAGTTCTGCTAAACTACCAACACCTAAAGATCCTACAGTGTTTGCTAACTTAGTTCCAAATTCTTTCAAGTCTTTATTTGAACAATTATTTTCTAAAAACATACCTGAAGCTCCCAGAGAAATTATCTTTGCAATATTTTCTGAATCGAGTGAATCACATGTAGCTAAAATAATTAAATCACTTTTGATTTTTCTTGTGGCTGTCACGGCAGCTTCCAATGGTATATTCTTACTCATAAGAATCACTCCATCAGCTCCAGATTTAGAAATCATTTCCATATCATTTTCAACTTCCCCTGCATTAAGTTTTACCATGATGGGTATTCTTTTCGCTGTACTCTGTCTAATTAGTTCTACGACAAAAGCTAGATCCGTAGATCTTTGCATATCCAATCTTCTGCTTATATCAGTTGGAACCAGATTAATTATGGCTACATTTGCAGAGTCTAAATTAGAGGGTGATTCTTGGTTAATTTCCCAATCGGCATAGATAGGGGCATTATTCCCATTCCAAAGCAAGGGGATTGTTAAATTCAATGGTTCTTTTTTATTTTTACCTATAGATAAACCCATCTTAATTTTATCCAGTCCTACAGTTCTTGGCCTCCTACTCAATGTAGCTTGAACAAGGATTAAAGTGTCTGTAATCGAAGAATTTTCATTTTCTTTTTTTTCAGGTTTCATGGACTTATAGTTACTACTGATTGATCTAAAATTTAAACCATTGGGATTTACTCCGTGATTTTGCAGAGTTTTTTGTAAAGCTTTCCAGTCACTTGGAGAAATATTCGACACGTCTAGATTATCAGTTTCATCAAATTTACCAGAAATAAAGATTTTCCCTCCAGTCATAATCTTTCCAATATTTCCTAAAACATCTCCACAGACTATCAAATTTCCACCGCTCATACAAGTTCCAAGATCTCCATTAACATTTCCAGATATAATCAAATCTCCGCCTTTCATTGAGGGTGCAGCTTCGTTCTCAGCTGAACCTTGAATTACAATAGTACCGCCAGACTGGCAATGCCCGACACCTTCTTTACAATTTCCATTTATAATTATTTCACCATTGTTCATTCCATTGCCAACAAATCTTCCTGCATCTCCATTTAGAACGATGTTACTGCCATTGTTCATGCCTCCAAAATTATCTCCGGCATCTCCATCAAATGTCAAATTCTTACCTGAATGCATGTTGACTGCAATACATGGTTGTGAATCTAAATTGGTAACCTTTGCAGATTCGTGATTTTCTAGCCTTTTGCGTAATTGTTTATTAATTATGCTTGGACTCCAAGAATTATCTGAATCAGTCATATCTCTTAGTGCCCTCTAGTGACCATGTACTCAAGCAATTCTTCAAATAAATTTCTGGCTTCACTTTCAGGATACTTTAGTAATACTTTACGAGCGCCTTCAAGGTACTGATTTGCCTGCTTATGGCATTCTTCCAGTGCACCACATTCATCCATAATGTTAACAGCCTCTTCAACGTCTTTATCACTATTCTCACTATCAAGTATTTCGAGTAGTCTTTTTCGCTGTTCATTGCTTGCTCGGTTTAAGGCTTCAATGACTAATAATGTTCTCTTTCCTTGTCTGATATCTGAACCCGAGGGTTTTCCCAGGACCTCTTCTGAGGCTGTTGCATCTAAGTAATCGTCCCAAATCTGAAATCCTAAACCTACATTAGTTGCCATATTTTCTAATTCCCTTGCTTCTAGTTCATTAGTCCCTCCAATACGAGCTCCTCCATATGCTGCAGCACCAAACAAAATGGAAGTTTTTAATCTAATCATTTCTAAATATTCTTTAGAATCTACAGTTTCTTCATCCTCAAAATTGATGTCCATTTGCTGACCTTCTGCAATTTTCCTTACAACATATGCAACATTTTTAACTAAATCCGATTTCACACTATCATCAATATCACTATCAGTTATTATTTCAAAGGCATATGCGAATAAAGTATCTCCAGCAAGTATTGCAGTAGATAGCCCATAAATTGTATGACATGCTGCTACGCCGTGTCTTAAATCATCATCATCCATTACATCATCATGAACTAATGTGAAATTGTGTATAGTTTCTAGAGCAGTTGCGAATAGAACCGCTTTTTGAGAATCTCCACCTACCATGTCACAAGTAATCAGTGCCATGACGGGTCTCAAGCGTTTTCCACCTGCTAAGGGAATATGCGCACTTGCTTCGTATAATTTAGTTGGTTCTCTTATTTTTAAATAATTTTGAAGGGCTTCATCAATTGGTTTTGCTCTAATTGCTATTTTTTCTTTTAAATTCATTCACAATCTCCCATGTAGTGTAATTTGTCATCAGTAATCTCATTGAGATTGCCCAAGGCATCCCAAATATCACTCAAAAAGTTTTCTTTTATCAATCTAAACCATGGTCCAATTTTTAGGCTTCCATTATCGGCAGCATCAAATAATAATTCTAGTTCATTTTGTTCAACATATTTAGTTTGCTCTATTTCATTTGGATTCGGATTAATATTTACGTCACATTTTACAACAAATATGTAGTCTATTTCATGTTCAATCCATTTTTTATCCGCTCGGGAACGATAGTGCATTTTTGTAATATATTGTAAATCATTTAGTTCAATTGAAGAAGAGTTTATTCCTAATTCTTGTGATAATTTCCTCTTAGCTGCTTTTTTAGCCCCAATGATTCCATTTTCTTCTCCATCTGAGTAAAGAGGATGGCTACAACAGCTATTGGCCCATATTGAAGGAAATGTAATTTTTTCAGAGGCCCTTTTTTGGATCAATAGTTTATCCTCACTATTAAATAATAAAACACTAAAGGCCCTATGTAATTTTCCCTCTCCTAAATGGCAATTAATTTTACTGTCTTTTCCGATAACATTGTCTTCCTTATCGACGATTATACAATTTTCATCCATCATATCAATTTGTTCTTTATCGTATCCTTGAAGTTCGACTGCTGTGTCAGGCATTATAGTATACTATCAAGGGTCCAATTAAAAAATGAACAGTGCATGCTAAGCTCTTTATTTCGGCACTAAGTAAGGCATTTATGAGTAAGTTAGATTTCCTACAAGAGTTAGGTATCGAAGAGGTCAATTTAGGTGGTTTTTCAACAAAATGGTTGGGTTCAGGTAGTCCCCTAAAATCTATTGCGCCAGCAGATGAAAGTATCATTGCCACTGTAAGTCAATGTGATTCTGGTGATTATGAACAAATAATGAAGGATACCTCTAATATTTTTCAAAAATGGAGAATGGAACCTGCGCCAAAGCGAGGTGAGGTAGTAAGGCTCCTTGCTAATGAATTTCGTAAGCATAAGATAGCTCTTGGAAAACTAATAGCTTGGGAAATGGGTAAGATTCAAGCTGAAGGAGAAGGAGAGGTCCAAGAAATGATTGATATTGCAGATTATGCTGTAGGCCTCAGTCGGCAACTTTACGGCAATACAATGCATTCAGAACGCCCTAATCATCGTATGTATGAACAATGGCATCCCTTAGGTACCGTAGGGATTATTACTGCATTTAATTTTCCAGGAGCAGTTTGGGCTTGGAATGCGATGATAGCTGCGGTTTGTGGAGATGTTATGGTTTGGAAGCCTTCATCTAAAACTCCATTGACTGCGATAGCTATTCAAAAAATAGTTAATCAAGTTTTAGATCCATTGGGTTGGAATGGAGTGATGTCTTTGTTAGTGGGATCTAGTAGAGATGTGGGAGAAATGCTAATACATGATAGAAGAATTCCTTTAGTTTCTGCAACAGGTTCATGTAATATGGGTCGTAAAATAGGCGGTGCAGTTTCCAAAAGACTTGCACGTTCACTTCTTGAATTAGGTGGAAACAATGGAATTATCGTAATGCCTGACGCAGATCCTGAATTAGTCTTACGAGCAGTTGTGTTTGGTGCTGTGGGAACGGCTGGGCAAAGATGTACTTCTACACGTCGTTTATTTTTGCATAAAGATATAGCTTCAGATATGATTGAGCGTTTGGTTACTTCTTATTCACAAGTTAGTATAGGTGATCCTTTGGATTCGAAGACACTTATGGGTCCATTAGTTGATGCTACTGCAGTTAAAGATTTTACCGATGCATTGAAGATTGTTAGAGAAGAAGGCGGTGAAATACTTTATGGAGGAAATAAGATTGAGTCCTCTGGGTTTTATGTTGAGCCTACTATTGTACGTGCTAATAAAGAAATGCAGATTGCTAGAGAGGAAACATTTGCACCCATCTTATATCTTTTTGAATTTGATACTTTGGAAGAGGCAATAGAGATGCACAATTCAGTTGATCAGGGATTATCATCATCAATATTTACAAGAGACATGCAATCAGTTGAAAATTTCCTGTCACATTCAGGAAGTGATTGCGGTATTGCTAATGTTAATATTGGAACTAGTGGTGCTGAAATAGGTGGAGCATTTGGAGGCGAAAAGGATACGGGTGGTGGACGTGAAGCAGGTTCTGATTCATGGAAAGTTTACATGCGCAGACAGACCAATACACTTAATTGGTCCGATGACTTACCATTGGCACAAGGAATTGAATTTGGATAAATATGGGAGAAGATGAAAGACAATATATGCGCGTTCCAAAAGACATGGCTGAGATTGTAATGGGGAAATTATCTGATGAAGGTTTAATTGATGAAGAGGCTGAAGTCAAATGGGAAGGTGAATTTGTTTCATTTCCTTTAATTCTAGATTCTTCAAAAGATAAAGATTAATTATTATAGCATATTGTTTCAGGAATTATATCCAATAATTCTAACCAATTTTGTTCATTGGTAGTGTCTGTTGGATTGTTTGGAATAATATCTGAAATTATATCATCAATCGGATCTAATCCCGTTTTGTCATTAATTTCTTCTTCAGAGATTATAGCAATACCCATTGCAACAACAATTAGGTTATACTCTGGAGCCTTCCAGACTTCTCCAACATAAAGTGTCTTTGATCCTTCAGTTATAGTTCTACTATATCCTTCAAACCCAATGCTGTCTGTTTTTGCAGTTCCATTAAATATAGAATATTGAGTTTCATAACCTTGTTTCGTATATCTACTTCCTTTCTCAATTTCAGAGTCTAATTCGACTTCCTGATCAACAGCCATTCTTTCGAATTGTTTATCTAGCTCAGCCAGCATATCTTTTTCTTCAATATCAATGGGTACTTTTACAGCAACAATCATTAGTATTCCAGGATATCCGTCACTATTGCCTTCATTATCTTCCGCATCATCCATATACAGTGAAAAAGTGGTTGATGCTAGTCCAAGTCCATATTCATCATATTCATTCATCACATTTTTCCAACCATTTCCAGAATCTCCTTTGACATATGAGCTTGGTACTTTGACAGAAGCTGTTTCATACATTGGCATTAATGCCAAACAAGGTATGACAATGATTAGTCCTATCATTATTGCACCTGCACTCCGTAATGCCATTCTTTTATTTGATCTAGGTATTCCTGAAAGAACTCTTCCAATAAGATATGTTGGGATTCCAATAATAATTGTAGTAAGTAGAGGAATCATATTTTCATTAGCATATGTTGCAAATAATCCAATTAATAAGAAGATACAACACAGTTGGTATCCTAAGTCTCTGGTAAATATTGTTCTTTTATAGAACATAAAAGACCATCTATTCTTGATAATTGGTATTTTAAAATATTTTAAAATATAGTGATATCCTTGTAACATTAGGCCAGGTTTTGGTTCTACACCCCTGAATTCATTAGTCTTCTTTCTATCTCTATGGATTATGAAAAAACCGATTGAAATTACGGCAAGAAAGAAAGTCCAGAAGCCAGTACCAGCTCCAAAAGAGCTTACATAATAAAATAAAAAGGACATTGCTGCAAAACTCCATGCAGATGCTAGAGGTCTCGATTCATTTTCTCCAATAAGTTCAATTTTTAAGCTTGGTGTCTTTCCAATATCTTCAGCTTCTAATATCTGTTTTCCATCTTTCCTAATAATTCCTACTACTGAATTTAGTCTAATGTCTTCTGATATTTGATCTAAAGTTTCATTATCTTTTGTGATATTCCAGTTCTTTGAATTCACACCAATCTTTAGTGTCTCAATCTTAATTTGTTGTCTAGCAATTGATAAAAGTATAAAAAGAGCTGAAACCCATTTAGTTCCGTCCAGTGTCATTAATGATATTGGAATAAAAATTAGTTGCCACCACCAAGAAAACATTGGTGTAAAAAGTCGACCAAGATAATCTATTTTATCTGAATAAATATCCCAAACTTCATTTTTATTAGAAATAAAGACACGTAGATTAGTAATTGCAATAGAGTATCCTGCCTTTCGATTTACGGTTAAATCGTCGTATTTTTTAAGGAATTTCTCGTTTGGCAAGAATTTTTCAGTTAAATCCACAATTACTCAACATATTAACATATAAATAAGGTTTTCAAAAAATATTTTTGAAAAGAGAACCATTAAAGGAGATAAATTAATAGGGCCTATTATTTGGATAAACATGGAAATACTGGATTGGGTTCGTTTTTTTCTCGGACTCGGAATGTTATGTTATGGTTCATGGACTGATCTAAAGACACGAAGAGTTCCTAATCAGGTCTGGCTTATTTCAGGTAGCGTAGCTTCAATATTATTATTTTATGAATTTTCATTGGATAATACAGATTATCATATTTGGGGATTATTATTTGCGACAGTTATACTTTTCTTTAATGCATTTATTGATGAATATGTTTTAGATAATAATCAAATGTATTTGTGGAGATTTACTCAAGCTTTGGCAGTAATATGTACCATATATTTCATAATGATTGTTAATCCTGAAGAGATGCAAGAAAATAATTATAGAATCGTAGATATCCTATCGATTTCCGTATTAATGCTCTTAATGTATACTTGGTTTTATTTTGGTCCTACTATAGGTGGAGCAGATGTCAAAGCCATAATGACTATTGGTTTAGTTGTTCCTTTTACCATCTCTCTAGATAATAGCGCCCTGATGGCTTTTGAAACTCGTGGTTTTCCATATCCTTTTGTAGTTTTTATGAATTCTCTTTTAATTTATCTATTGATACCTATTGGACTTTTAATTTATAATATATTTAGAAAAAATATAGATAGTCCTTATTTTCAAATGTTATTTGGAACTAAAATGGCACTAGAAGATGCTCGTAAAAGTTTTGTTTGGCCAATGGAGCAAGTTGTAGGAGGAAAGATAGTTTTAGTGACTTTTATCAAGCATAAATTGGATTCCGATAAAGAATGGGATAAATTGGAAGAAGCAGGGGTTACGAATCCTTGGATTTCTTTTAAGATACCATACATAATTCCTTTAACTTTATCATTCATAGTATCCTTTGTATTAGGTGATTTATTCTCAATTTACTTGGTTGAGCCAATGAACTCAATTTTTAGTTAAATCTATGAATTCATTAAGTACTGATGCTGTAGCGCCCCAAATTACTTTGTTATTTATTCTAAAATGGGGGACTTTTACATTTTTTCCATGCAACTGCCATGTTTCTGAATAATAATTAGCTTCATCAATCAATTCAGACACTTTTGTTATAATCAATTCATCTACTTCAGATTCATTTAGAATCCATTTAGGTTCTTTTTTTAATATTCCTATAAATGGATAAATAAGATATCCTGAAACTGGAACTGGTAAAGGTGTTAATTGCCCTATAATCTCTACCGATTGAGCTTCGATACCAATTTCTTCAAAAGCTTCTCTAACTGCAGTGTAGTCTAATTCTTCATCTTTTTCTTTAGCACCTCCAGGCAATGCAATTTGACCTGGATGGTTTCTTTCGTGCATAGGTCTTCTAATCAAAGGGAAGTACCATTCCTTCCCTTTTTTGAATAAAGCCAATAATACTGCCGCTTTTTTCATAGATATTAATTTTTCTTTAGATAAGATACGTTCATATTTTTCCAAACTTTCGCTTTCTATACTTTCTCCTTCTTCAGACTTCACAGCCATTCTTTTCCAAGATTTAATTCCAGGTAAATCTTTCTCTAAATTATTCTTGAGCTTTGTTATCAATATTTCACTTCACAGTCAAAGCTTTTAGTATTTTCAATAAAAGAGTCCAGAATTTATCTACAGACTCAATTTCAACCCTTTCATCAGGAGAATGTGGGCCTTTAATTGTAGGTCCAAATGAAATCATATCCATGCCATCTACTTTTTCTCCAATTACTCCACATTCGAGACCTGCGTGTATTGCACAAACATTTGGTTTTGTATCGAGCATTTCTGAATAAATTCTCTTAGTAATTTCTAATATTGGTGAGTTGATATTTGGTGCCCATCCAGGATATGGCTCTTCCTGTTCAATTAAAGCTTCGTAAGAATTGGCTATTATTGATATTCGTTCTCTTTGAAACTCGAGGGCTTCAGCAATTGAGGATCTTGTTGAACAAACAATATTATAATGATTATTGTTTATTTTGACAGATGCAAGATTATTAGATGTTTCTACTAAACCTTCAACATCATGCGAATATTTCAAAACACCATGAGGTAAAGTTCTTATTAAATTTATTAAATTCTTTTGGCTCTTTTTAGTTAAGCTACTCTTTGGGGAGCTCTTTAATCCTGATAAAATTACTTGCATGTTTGTTTCCAATGAACCAAATTCTTTTTTGAAACCATTTTCTTTATTTGAGACTATGATTTGAGCATCTGACACAGCTTCAGGACTTATTAGAATTGTAGCAAAAGCCTCTCGTGGTATTGCATTGTGCTTATCTCCTCCTTCCAGTGATACTAAACGAGTATCAGTATTCCGGCCCAAGTTATCAAGTATAGATGAGATAAATACAATTGCATTACCTCGTTCTTCATGTATGTCTACTCCTGAATGTCCACCTTGTAGTCCTTCTACAGATAATTGAAAAGAAAGAAAGTCAGATGGGGCCTCTTGGATTTCAATAGGTAAATTTAAGCTGGAATCTCCTCCGCCAGCACACCCAATACAAATCTCTCCCCAATCTTCAGTATCCAAATTAAGCATTGTTCTGCCTTTAATGATTTCACCATTTAATGCGAAGGCTCCAGTTAATCCCGTTTCTTCATCCACCGTAAAAAGGCATTCCAGAGGCGGTAGTGTTGTTTCCTTAGGCATTTCTAGTAACGAAAGGGCAGCTGCAACTCCTATGCCATTGTCTGCACCTAAAGTGGTTCCTTTTGCCTTTAACCATCCTTTTTCAATATACAAATCTAAAGGGTCTTTCATGAAATCGTGATTTGAGTCTCTATTTTTTTCACATACCATATCCACATGACTTTGAATTACAATAGTTGAGGCCTTTTCACCTCCACCACTACCTGGTCTAAGTATCACTATATTTCCAGTAGAATCTTCTCTTGTTTGTAAATTTCTCTCATTAGCAAAAGCTCTTAGGGCCTTCAATATTTTCTCTTCGTGCTTAGAAGGTCTTGGAATCTTAGTTATATTTTCAAAATGCTTCCATACAATTTCAGGTTTTAATCCTTCAATTACAGATTTCATAATTCATTAAGTTAGGACGTTGAAATAAAATTTAGTTTATTTTTCTATAATCAATATCAATGAAAACATATGGTTCAAGTATTGTATCTTCGTGCGTGTCTATTATTTCTCCATTCACCTTTACTTCAATAAGATGTAGTTCATCAATTTCATAATTCAAAATCTTATTTTTTGTAAAGTCTTTCTCCCATATGTCAAAGAAAAAGCCTAGAAGTGCTGTTGCATTTTTTGTGGTTTCTACATGAATTCTTCCACTGTTATCATAGGTATGTATTGGATGTAGAAAGACAAGCTCCCCAGTTTCATTAAAATCGAATCCAATATTCATTGGAATTTCTTTTCTTTCATCATTTATTGTAATATTTAGTTGAAAATGGTAGTGGTAATCTGATTTAATTCCATTAAGTGAATAATAACAGATATCACTTTTCAGATATTCATTTTCAATAATCTGTTCTTCTTCATCCATATTAAGATAATAAACAGAGGTTAGAGCCGATATTGTAATTAGTGATAAAAATATAGTCTTCAATATGTCTGAGTTAAATGCATTATTCATCTTTCTTACCAAAGGCAATCATTGCACCGAGACCAATTGCACCCACAGCTGAAATCGTTGCTATGATAAGTAAAATAGGAGATTTTTCTTTTTCTACATCCTCTATGTCATTAATGATTTCAGTATTTTGAAAACCAGGAGTTACATGTTTATCTGAATATACGGTCACATTTCCATAAATTGTTGTTGTATTTCCTGATGTTTGATTATAAACTAAATCAGTGAAAGCATATGTTCCTACAATGTCATCATAACTCATGTTCAGAGAGGTTTCATTAAATATAATTTCAAAATAAGCATTACAATTTTCATCAACTTTTGTTCCATTTACATGTTCACAGGAGTCAGTCAGATTACCTGATTTCCAGTCATCCTCACCATCATATATACCGTCTGAATTTGCATCTACTAATATTCGATGTGTTACGTTAGTAGTATCATCTACATTTATCCAACGTGCAGTGTCATTTACCAACATCTGCACATTGTATGGCTGGACTCCATTTTTTGATACAATTATCGTAAAAGTACCTCCGGTATGTGCAGATACATTTGGAACCATTAGTTGAAAAGACAAGAGCAATGTGATTACTATTGTAACAACTAGGCTTTTGTTCTTCATATATATCTATTTCAAATAGGCTATAAATAAAAGGTTATACATAGATAAAATAATGCAGACAAAGGAAATAGCTCTAGCCCTGTTGCTCGTACTAAGTACGGTTAGTGCTACGGCTTATTTTTTAACTAACGAAGAGGATATCTATAATTTACCTGAGGATATTTTGTTTGCAGATCCATTGATTCAAGAAGAAGGGCATGATCATATGGAAGCTTCGATGCACAATATGAGTAGTGGAAATATCAAACAAATAGAATACAATCCACTAACAAATGGTGGCAATGCCGAAGTAACTGTTGCGGATTCTCCAGATGGAAGAACTTATGCTTACCAAGCCGGTTGGTCAGAATTCCATATAACTGATGTTACTGATCCTTACAATACATCCG
>MIZB01000188.1_pt1 | contig 12697 bp, 13 predicted proteins | sample 888171 | NCBI WGS metagenome assembly MIZB01 (sample SAMN05440186, study PRJNA335308) | marine metagenome | isolation source: marine water
CTACAGTATTGGAGATTATGAGAGGGCTGATGCTAAAGGATATTCAAAAGCAGTGAACATACGACCTGACATGAAAAATGGATGGAGAAAATTAGCTAAAGTCTATCGTTCCCAAGACAAAAAAGAATTACTTATCATGGCACTTTCAAGAATCTTAGAGATTGATTCCGAAGATGAATCTGCTCTATGGGAAAGGGCTGAATGCCACTTTGAAGAAAAGAAATTAGGAGACTCCATGGGAGATATTCACAGATTATTAGCTCTAAACCCAGGTAATCAGAAAGCTAGAAAGTTTAAAGCTAAAATTCTAGAAAAACTCGATACTAGGGAGTGGGATTAATGTTCAAATTAAAAATAAGAAGTTTGAACAGTGATTATGGAACTACAACTGAGCAATTAGTTACTGATTTTCTAAGAGCTATTGGATTTTTAGGTAACGATGGGGGAAGAAATAAAGTTACAAAAAGATCTCAAACTGGAATTTTATTATTTACCAAATGCTTGATACCTCATCCTAAAAAATCATGGACAACCAGTGAAATTGCAAAGGAATTAGGTGTTCCACTACAAGCAATTTACAGACACTTACAATGGTTAAGAGAAGTTGGATTTTTAACTGAAGATTTTCCAGGTAAAGCTGAGGATCCGAAGAAAGTAAGACTCTGGCATTATGATTTGAATAAAGCATGGGCTGGTGTCGAAAATAGAGCTAGAATATCTTTGGAAACGTATCGCGAAATAGTTGATAATCTAAATAAAAAATTAAAAGAATCAAAAAATGAAGTTCCTAATGATATGATTAATGTTGGGAAAGAAGAAAATTTTGAAATAAAATTAAGAGAAGTTAAGAGAGAGGAAGAAGCAACATACGAAAGTGACTTAGGAACACTAGGAAGAGGCATTGGATTACTCTCTAACCACCATTATCCTTACAATGAATCAATGCCATACAAAATAATTGATGAATGTTTCTTACAAAGACCTGATAGGGCATGGACTGCTGAAGAAGTAGCTGCCTGGATAGAAACTACGAGGCCTACTGCATACAGGCATTTGAACAAACTCATTTCACTAGGGCTTATCGAAAGATGCAGAGCTGCAGACGGAGGACCTCCAACCAGTGCTTTCCATTTACGGAAAGGATCACTGAAAAAAGGATGGCAAAAAATTGAAACTGAAATTGAAATAATTTTAGACCAATATAAGAAAATAATTAAGCAAATATCTGAAACAAATGAATAAACATCATCCTGCTAACAATGTAACTCCTAAAGGAGATTATCTCAAAAATAAGAATGTTTGGTTAGCCGTAACTGGATCGGTATCTTGTGTTGAAAGTGTGGGAATTGCTAGAGAATTACTAAGGTATGGCGCAAATGTTACAATTGTAGCAAATAAAGCAGCTCTCGAATTAGTTGGTGAAAAGGCATTGGAATTTGCTTGTGGTAAGCCTATAATCAAAGAAATAACTGGACAAGTAGAACACGTTATTGCTGGACATGACGCTGACCTATTGATTATCGCGCCTTGTTGTGCTACTAGTTTAGGTAAAATGGTCCATGGAATTGGAGATAATCCACCGATGTTAGTTGCTCTAACTTGTATTGGTGCAAAAACACCGATGATTGTAGCTCCTGCAATGGACAAAAATATGGCAAATTCTAAAATTATTAAGCAAAATTTGAAAGAAGTACGCAAATTTGCAACTGTTTTAGAACCAATTATGGTTGAAGGTAAGGCTAAATTGCCTTCAAAGTTTAGAATAACTGCAGAAGCATGCAAAGTTGCTGGCTCAAATGAATTAAAAAAAAATAAAATTCTAGTCATTGGGGGTGGAAGTAGTGAAGAACTTGATGATGTTAGAGTAATAACTAACAAATCAACGGGCAAAATGGCAAAACATATTGCAGAAACTGCATTCAGTATGGGTGCTGAGGTAGAACTTTGGATGGGGAACACAACTGAAGAAGTTGGCGAATGGATTTCACAGGAAAATTTTAGTTCAACTGATGATTTGAATAAAAAAATAAAAAAACTTGGAAAGTATGATGCAATACTTGTTCCTGCTGCATTATCTGACTTTATTCCAACAAAAAATAAAGGTAAAATTAGTTCTAATAAAATACCTGAAATTAAACTAAAAAAAGCTAAAAAAAGTATCGAAATGATCCGAAAGAAACACAATGGAATTCTGTGTGCTTTCAAACTTGAATCTGGCCTTAAAGACAAAGATTTAATTGAAAAAGGAAAAGCTCTTTTAAAAAATTCCGATTTTGTTATAGCCAATCATTCCGAAGTTTTAGGTAATGAAAAAACAAAACTGGCTATCATAACCAAGAAAGATACTGTTTGGATCGAAGATACGAAAATTAATGCTTCAAAATCAATATTAAAAGAAATTTCTAAAAAAATCTAAGCCTTGTGAGCTTGTAATTTTCTAATATCTATAGTAAGGAGTGCATTTCGAATTACATCTTCAGGAACTCTTTGCAAGATTCCCATTACTTGTAATTCATCAATAATGTTGCCTCCGTGATAAGTTGCCTCACGAGGCTTGAGACCAAATTCTCTAATTAAATGACGCTCAATTACTCTTTTTGCTGTAGTGGCATGACCTGGATAATATGTCTCTTGTAGCATTTCAATTACCGATTTTATACGAATCTTGAAGTTTTTTTTCTTCTCGGCTTCTATTCTCTGTTTTTCGTCCAAATATTCCTCTATAGCTGTGTATTCAGCCGAAAGGTGTCGTAATAAACGTATGCCTTAGCTTAATTCTAAAACCCCCTGCCAACGTATCAAGACTCAGCCGAGGTCGCTTAGCCTGGTATAGCGCGGGCCTGGAAAGCCCGTGGGAGCAATCCCTCGCGAGTTCAAATCTCGCCCTCGGCGCCATTTTTTGCTAAATTTAAATTACGCCAGATCTAATTAATTCAATTATAACAATCACTATACAAATTATACTAATTATAATGCCTATTCGCCCTCTTTTCAATTTAGACGACGGACGAAATCCTAAGATTGGTTCAGTCTTATCTGCTAATTTTTCTTCAATTTTGCTCACCATATTTTTTAAAAAAAATTCTAGTTAATAAGTCTTTTTCATAAAAAAATTACCAGCTCTCATGTGCTTGACGAAAATTAGATCCATAGCAATTATGGCAGAATTTTTTACCTAAAGATTCAACTTCCCAAGTTTCTTTTTTACATTCTTCACAAAGCTCAATATCTTCAGGCATATTTGAAAATGAACTATACATAAATAAAATTTAAGGTGAAAAATAAGTAAATAAAATTATTATTAGGAAAACCATGAATGCCGTCCGAACTGATTTTTACTTACCTTTTTGTTAGTTTCCGAATAATATTTCAATCCATAGAGTACTGAATCAAGATAACTCACTAATTTTGGTTTAGTATAAAGAAAAAAAGGTAGAAATTTCATTATTTTATTACCTTTGTTGAAGATGTAAGTCCTAACGTTTATTGAAAGTGAACTCATGGAATCATCTCCTTCTAAACGCCAAGAAACAACAGAGTCATTACCTCTAGAATCTCCAATAATTAAATCATAACCTTCTCCTTCTAACCATTGTGTAAAATTTCTTTGTAATTTACGGCCATTATAATATTCAATTTTATCAATAGAGTTACTTCCATCCCATGAAATTACCTGGTTTACTTTACAAAATGGATGAAATTTCTCTAGATTACGCTCTGAAGAAATTATTTTCCAAACTTCAGATTTACTTAAATTTACTTGAACCTCTCTCTGGACTGGCCAAAAGTATTCTTCAGATTTTTTTTGAATCTTTGTCATCTACTGCCCCATATACGGTAACTGCAATTATTGAACCAAGAATAAGAAACATGCCTACACCTTGTTGCAAAGAAGGTGATTCGGATAAAAGAATTATTCCCCAAACTATTGTCAATGTTGGTTGTAAAAGAATAGCAAATGAAGTATAAGCTGCAGGTAAACGAGGTAGAGAGTGAGCTATGGCTAGCCATCCTATAACCTGACTCAAAATAGCTAATGCTAACAACCATCCATGTGTTGGTAAATTCGGCTGAAAATCTATAGACTCTACATGTATTGATTGTAAGGGCAAGAAACTTAGAATTACAAGGCCTAATGCACATCCTGCTGTTGAATCAAACTGCAAATTTACTGCAGGAGCAAGCTCTCGATTCGCAAACCTATAAATTATTAAAAACAAAGAATAAAATATAGCCGTGAAAACCCCTGCTATTACACCTCTTACTGGATGCTCACCGTAAGGATTATCATCTAAAACTCCAGATATTAAAATTAGACCAATCATTACAATTGGTAAGCAAATTAGTATCGACAAATTAGGCCTTTCTCCAAACAACCACCAGCTTACTAGTGTCACAATTATAACCTGAGAATTGCCAATTAGAGTGCCTATTCCTGTTCCTATCCAATCAACTGTACTGTGATAAGCAAGAAAATCAAGCGAAAAAGCAAATCCTGCAATTACTGCAATCAATCTTGTGTTTATTGAACGAGAATCTTTATCTTTTCTAAACCAAATAATCAGTAAAAGAAAAGGAATCGCATATGCCATTCTGAAGAAAGCCCCAGTTAACGGATTAGCATCTGATAACGCATACAATATCGGGGCAAAGGAAACTACTACACCTCCAAACATCGCAATTCCCATTGGTTTCTGGAGGTTAGCCGATTCCATGCTTTTCTACATTGGAAAGCCCGTATATGAAGTGGTCTAACAATTTAATTTTTTAGAAAAAGTTGGTGCTCCCGCCGGGATTTGAACCCGGGTATTCGGCTCGAAAGGCCGAGATGATGGGCCGGACTACACCACGGGAGCTAATTTACATCTTACAAAGCTAGGATTTAATGTTATTGTAGTATTCTATACTTGGAATGATTGCAGTTGAGATTTTAACTTTTCTATCTGCCTCTGAAAGTTTTCTCTCTGAATTGCTAACTCTCCCTGATATCTAGTTTGAGAAGCTTCTAAAGCATCATAATTTTCAGTCTTCACTTTCTCAAGATTTAGTTTATTCGATTCTCTTTCTTTTTCTAACAACATTTCAAGCTCATTTATTCTTTGTTTCAGAGAATCTATCTCGCTCACACTACACTTACTATAATGCGCTTTAAACAATTAGTTGCACAACTATCTTAATACGCATTGTATTGATTCTATAATGTGGAAAGGCCCCTCAAGGACTAATCAAAATTATCAGATTAAGTATGTTGTATCTGATGGATGGGGAGATCCTATTCAAATTAATAGAAGACCGACTTCTAAGATGTCGTTCTCAAACTATGAAAAGGAACAACTAAAAGAATCAATAGGAATATTGACTATTGCCTTCACACTAGCCCTTAGTAACGGATTAGTTCCAGTTATGAATAATCCAAGTATTCTATTAACTGAACTACCTCTGGCATTTGCTGCAGTGATGACCGGATTTTTACTGCACGAATTGGCTCATAAATGGATGGCACAGCAATACGGCTGTTGGGCTGAATATAGAGGAAACAAGAACGGTTTGTATTTTGCATTAATGATGTCCGTCTTTGGTTTTCTCTTGGCTGCACCAGGTGCTGTAATGGTGTCTGGAAATATTACCAATAGACAGCATGGTATTATTGCTGCTGTGGGGCCATTGACAAACATAGCCATTGCAATAGTAGCCTTTCCTTTTTACATTTTCACTGCAAATATAGATATTTGGATAGTTGGAGAACTCGCACGATTTCTAATTATTATCAACCTAATTTTAGCAGGATTTAACATGATTCCAGTTCAACCTTTAGACGGATCAAAAATAATTGTATGGAACAAGGCAGCATACTTTGGAATTGTTGGTGGAATTATTACTCTGGCAATCGCTTATTGGTACATGCCAACTTTCTCTTTCTGATGGCTACGACATGGGTTCTTTATGATGGAATTTGCTCGTTTTGTAAAAGTAGCGTAAGTAATTTTGAAAGAAGCCTTGAAAAAAGGAATTGTAAAATAAAACCTCTTCAGGATAAAACTGTAATGAAAATTTTAGGCATCAATGATGGTGACGACTTACCTGAAATGAAGATAATCGGTGATGATCGAAAGGTCTATGGAGGTGCAAGAGGTATTGTATTTCTTTGCCGAAAGATATGGTGGGCGTGGCCAATCTGGGCTTTAGCTCACTTGCCGTTAACTATGAATATTATGGATTATATCTATAAGTGGGTCGCAAAAAACAGACATCGCGCTGTTGTATGCGAAATTTAAATGAAAATTGCACCACTAATAGCTATCATTTTCGCTTTCTTTTTAATTGCTATTTACCCTATTTATTCTGACGATGGAATAGATGAAAATTTATCATATTCTGACGAAGATAACGACGGCATTCCAAATGACAAAGATAAGTGCCCTGAAGAAGATGCCAGCGGGAAAGATATTGATGAAGATGGATGTATAGATTCTGAAATTACTAAAGAAGAAGTAGATTATTTAGAAAGATTGGCTAAAATTAACATTGGTCAGTACATAATATTTGCAGTAGTTTCACTTTTCTCAACAGCAATATACTGGGAAAGAGATAGGATTAGTGCCTTACTAACAGACAAAGACGAATTAAGTGCTGAGAATTATAAACAAATTAGTGGCGATGATACTGTTTCCAAGGCAGTAGACTATGACGAACTGGGGAAAAATCGCGAGGTGAAAATACAAAAGGATAAGCAACGGAGTAGACTAAGCTTCTCATTTGCTGAACTAAATGCTGAAGCTAATAATAACATTCAGTTGATGGCTTTAATTTGTATAATCTCTTTTATTTTTATTCCCGAATTTTCATGGTTAAATGTTGATGGAACTCGAAGTAATAATGATGGATCTGAGAGAGATTTCGAAATCGAGCATTATTCATTTATTCTAGAACATAACTATCCATTAGTTGAAAACGGAACTAATTTTTTAGGATATACCAGCTCAGAATGTACTAGCGATATTGATAAAATTCATAATTGTAATTACCGAGCTTCATTATTCGATACAATAGATAGTATTCTCTCTATTTCGATCATATTTTGCTTCATGCTAATCCTGCTTGCATTTCGTGCTGAAAAATACAGGCGAATTATAGCTATTGTATTTTCATTAACACTGATAGTTACGATGTCAAGTTTGTTGATATTTACTGCACTAATAGATAATGCATTGGAAGCTGATGAGCCTTTAATTGATTCTAGACAATCAGGTGGAAGTGGCTGCTGGATGTCCTCGCCAATTATATGGGGTGAGGGAAACTGCGTAGGGTCTGATAATGAAGGAAATATTTACTCTGAAACGTTTACCTTTAGTCCTGGACTTGCATTTTATTTAATTTTAATCTGTACTTCAATTCTCTTCTTAGGACTATTTACAATAATTGAACCCTTATTAGAATCGAGAAAAATAAGCTGGACAGAAGCCATGAGAAATAACTGGCAAGTCTTTGCAATTATAGCAATTACAATATTCCTCTGGAGAGTAAACGTTCTAGTTACAAATATTTAGATGGTGCGGGGGGAGGGATTCGAACCCTCGTACCACTAAGGACCGGATCTTAAGTCCGGCGCAATTGGCCAGGCTATGCGACCCCCGCAGTTCAGAACCCATGTAGAGAACCTTTAAAGAGAGCTTCATTGTAAAAATGTTAGCCAAAGTTTAGGAAATTAATAATGTCTACTGCAACCACAGCAAAAATAATCTCGCAAGCTGGTAAGGCAAATCCGCCTTCATTGGTAGCATTATATGGAGGAACTTTAGGAGAAAGAAAGTCTGCGATAACTGAAATTGAAAACGATCTTCAAGCAGTTGGACTAAATATTATTGAATTTAATGCAAGGCGGTATTTATCTGAGAATGATTTATGTTTGCCGCTTGTTCAGCAAATAGTTACAGAATTAAAAGGAAATGCAGGAAGTAATGGAACCACCTCGGATTTAGTGAACAGAATTAACGAAAGTGCTCCCGTAATTCTATCTACTAATCTTTCAAGTGAGAATAGGGTTGAAATGATTCATCAATTTGACTCATCGATGAAAAAATTAGCCGCAATTTCGATACAGAAAAAACCTCTTGTAATTACTCTACAGGGAATTGAAAGAGCCGTATCTGGATCCTTTACTAAGATATCTGAATTCATTTCAAACTATTTTAACATTAATGGGTTTATGTTTATTATTTCAGTGGGAAAGGAAAATTTAGAAAAGGAATTACTAGAAGCAAATGTAAATATTTCGTCTGACGATTTTCTAGAGGATACCTATGATTTTGTAGCTGAATTTGGGACTGCAAACCAAGTTGTTAATAATAAAAAAGAAAAAAAATCTGAAGACTTCTTCAAACCTCCTGTTGGTTTAGAAGTTGAAAGTGGAGCTGCTATTGCTGCAAAAAGAAAAGGCCGTCCTATTCCAAGCGCTCCTGTAAAGAAGAGCTCTAGTGGATTCAAAGTAAGGGAATTAGCTGGGAAAAAAGCCACTATTAGAAAAAATAAGCCAATGCGTAAAGTCGTTAGAAAAGTATCCTCACAGAAGAAAGCTGTCAAGTTTAAAGCTGTAAACGCAAACAAAAATACTTCATTCTTAAAAGCAGTACAATCTAGTGATATCTTTGCTGCAAAGAAATTCTGGTCTAAAGCTAATTCATTATCTTATCAAGAATTTACTAATGTAGTAAATTCCATCTTAAAAGAAGCGTCAAACAAAGATTCCAGAGTTAGAGCTACTGCAATTACAGGTCTAGCATCTATAGCTAAAGGCGTATCATGGGAAATGCCTGCGGAAGTAATGGATCGTGCATTAATAATGACTGGAGATGGTTCTAAAGAAGTGAAAGATGCTGCAGCAGATGCGATAAAGGAAATGAACTCTGCAGGAGTTGAAAAAGGACCTTCAGGCAACCAAGCTACAACCGATTCTGCTAATACCTCGGGATCTATGGAATTGAACGAATTAGATACTGATAGTATGCTAGGTAATACTTCTGGAAGCGTCGCTTCAATGTCAATTGGTTCTGGAGCTGGAGGCGGTGTCAAAGTTATGGGAGGAAGTGAATCAAATTTCGGAAGTGCCCCTACTTTCAAGATGACTGAAGATATCCCTTCAATGAAGAAAGATAATGTCCCAAAATTCAAACCTACTGAAGGTAAGAACACGTTCAAAGTAGTTGACGACAAAAAGAAAGTTCCAAAATTTAAGCCTACAGAGAAGAAAAAGAAAAATGTGTTTAAAGTAGTTGATTAATTAACTTTAAAATATATTTTATTATTTTCAACTTGGAAATTATCTAAATCTTTTTCTGGATTACCTATAATTAATTCAGACGGTTTCGATCTAGTTTCAGATATGATATATTGCCAATCATCTTCATTTAATTTTGGTGAATCTAGTTCTAACCAAACCTTTAATGATATTGAAGCTTCTAAATCTAAATCCAACTCTTTCCTTTTAGATTGAATACGTCTAGTTATCTCTCTTGCTAATCCCTTTGACACTAAATCATCAGTAATTTCTACATCAAGTACAAGAGAAATATCTCCTGTCTCCTCTACTTCAAACGTTGAAGCTGCATAGCCTTCTTTTTCCACACGCTTAATGTTAATATCTTCCGATGTAATCTCAAATCCTGCTAATTTAGCTGTGCCTTTTTCAATATCTGAAAGAAGTGAATCGGGGTCTAATTGTGATAATTCAGAAAGAACTTTTGGCAAATCCGCTCTGCACTTTGCACCTAAAACCTTATGATTTGGTAAAACCTCAATCTTTTGGAAGCGATCTAAGTTATTTTCAGTTGTTAAGTTTTCAACATTCAATTCTTCAGCTATAATCGAATGGAATTCGCTGAGGTCAGGACCTCCAACAATCCAACCTTCTTTACAAGGTAATCTTTGTCTACGTTTGGCTTCAACACGAATTTTACGACCTGTTTCAGCAAGCATTCTAACAATAGACATTTCCTTTTCTAATCCTAAATCTTGAGGTGGCAGATTTTTATCAACTAAATCTGAACCAAGAGGCCAATCTGCAGTATGAACTGAAGTGCCTGTTAAATCAAAATGAATTTTATCTGGCATAAACGGAGCTATAGGTGCCATAAGTTTACTAACAGTCAATAAAACTTCATGAAGTGTAAATTGACATGCTCTTTTATCATGGCTCTCGGCCTCATCCCATAATCTTCTTCTTGAACGGCGAACATACCAATTTGAAAGATCATTAATTACAAAATTTTCTAATTCTCTTGCAGCTTTATGGAATTCCCATGAGACATATTGGTCATGATAGTTTTCAGCAACAGAAGAAACTCTAGAGAGAATCCATCTATCTAACGCATTTCTTTTATCAACTGGAATGAAATCTTTGCTGTAATCAAAATTATCGAGAATTGCATAATCTAAATGGAATTTATGAACATTCCATAAAGTTAAGAACATTTTAGCATAAGTTTCTCGTACTCCGTTTGGATCAAAATTCATTGGATTCCAAGGTGCACTTTGTGAAGTCATGTACCATCTAATGGCGTCTGTGCCTTCTTTGTTGAAATGATCCCAAGGATTGACTACATTTCCTCGAGACTTACTCATTTTTTTACCTTCATTATCTAAAATATGACCTAAAGATAAGCATCTTCTATATGATATATTATCGAAAACTGTAGTAGATACTGCAAGTAAGGAATAAAACCAACCTCTTGTTTGGTCTACGGCTTCACAAATATAATCTACAGGGAAACTATTTTCAAATTTTTCTTTATTTTCAAAAGGATAATGCCACTGAGCAAATGAAGCACAACCTGAATCAAACCAACAATCCATAACATAAGGTTCACGAACCATTTCCCCATTACAACCTTCAGCTGTACAACATAATTTTACATCATCTACATACGGCCTGTGAAGCTCTTTGGGAGTTGGTGAATCCTCTGTTTTTAATGTGTTCATTTCATCAATGCTTCCTATACAATGCTGATGTCCACACGATTCACAAATCCAAACAGGCAACGGCGTTCCCCAGTACCTTTCTCGACTTATTGCCCAATCCTTGATATTTCTTAGCCATTCTCCAACACGACCAGTACCAGTCCATTCTGGAGCCCATTCAACTTGTGAATTATAATCGATAATTTTGTCTTTAACTGCAGTCATTCTTACGAACCAACTATCCATTGCATAGTACAACAATGGATGGTCTGTTCGCCAACAATGTGGATAATCGTGAGTGTAAATGTGCTCTCTGTAAAGCTTATTATCTCCATCTAATAAATCAATAATTTTGGAATCGCAATCTTTTACGTAATTTCCATCCAATGTTTCATGAGTTCCTTTGATAAATTTTCCATCCATACCTACTGTATGTTGAGCTGGAAAACCAACTTCCATACCCAATTGATAATCGTCCTCTCCATACATTACAGCAGTGTGAACTATGCCAGTTCCATCTGTAGTTGTAACAAAATCAGCTGCAACTACTGTCCAAGCTGTATCTGAATCACCCCTATCTATTGCTCCTGGAAAAAGAGGTTCATAGGCTTGACCCACTAATTTACTTCCCGGAAATTCTTCAATAACTTCTGCGTGATGACGCAATACTTCAGGCATCAAATCCTTAGCTAAGATTAATTCTTCACCTACTTCTGCGCCACCTCGACCCTCCCAACTTTCAGAAGGCTTTGAGGTTACTTTCACTCTACAATATGTAACATCTGGACCAACTGCGAGACCAACATTTCCAGGCAATGTCCAAGGTGTCGTCGTCCAAGCAACTATTGATCCTTCTGAATCTTTTAGCTTAAATTTAACATAAACTGCAGGCTCGGCTACTTCCTTGTAGCCAAGAGAAACTTCATGTGTTGAATAACTTGTCCCAGTTTGCGGACAATAAGGTAATACTTTGTGACCTCGGAAAAGAAGATCTTTGTCATGCATTTGCTTTAGAGACCACCAAGCGGATTCAATATATTCATCATGTAAAGTAACATATGGATTATCCATATCTACCCAGAAAGCCATCCTTTCACTCATTTCACGCCAAGCTTCTTCATAAGTCCAAACACTTTCCTTACATTTCTGATTGAAAGCTTCCATACCATAAGCTTCAATCTCTTCATTTGACATTAAATTCAGTTGCTTCTGAACTTCGATTTCTACAGGCAGACCATGAGTATCCCAACCACCTTTTCTCTCTACCAGGTGACCTTCCATAGTTTTCCATCTACAAACCATGTCTTTGAACAATCTGGAAAGAACGTGATGAATTCCTGGCTTACCGTTAGCTGTAGGAGGGCCTTCAAGAAAAGTAAATGGTTTCGATGAGCGTCTATTCTCTATACTATTCTCAAAAGTTTTATCATTTTTCCACCTGTCTGCTACTTCCTTCTCTAGCTCAACTGGGTTATAATTCCCTGTTTTCGCTTGATTTTTACTAGAATCAGTAACACTCATCCTTTAGCGTGATTAAGGGCTTGATATAAAGAATCACCGAACTTAAACTTAAAACCCCTAGTGATTCAACATGCTCGGAGCCGGGGTGGCTCAGCCTGGTAGAGCGTCGGACTCATAGGGTAAAAATAGTTCCGGCTATGCCTGGGACATCCGAAGGCCGCGGGTTCGAACCCCGCCCCCGGCACCATTATTCCCACTCGATAGTGCCTGGTGGTTTGTCAGT
>MIZB01000322.1_pt1 | contig 12697 bp, 4 predicted proteins | sample 888171 | NCBI WGS metagenome assembly MIZB01 (sample SAMN05440186, study PRJNA335308) | marine metagenome | isolation source: marine water
TAGAGAATTAACTCACTTAATCTTGGTGCGTAATAACCTTTGAATCCAGAACCAAAATCATGAGCTTGAACTCCAGTCATAAGTCTCGCAAGACTATTAGATATTCTGGAAGGTATTCTCTTTCCTGCAGGCTCATCAGCTCTATCGTATCTCCAGCTTGAAACTACAGCATTACCTTGATTCAATAATTCTAAAATTTGAGGTATATCTTGAGGATGATGTTGCAAATCTGCATCCATTGTTATTACTGCATCCCCTGTTGAATTTCGAATGCCTGCAAGCGTACCTGCTGTTTGACCACTGTTGTAAGCTAAGTGGATTGCCTTGAACCTAGAATCCCAATGATTAATTACTTTCATCATTTTCCAGGTGCTATCTGTTGAACAATCATTTATCAAAAGAACTTCCCAATCATAATCAAGAGGATCGAGCGCTCGTTTCATTTCTCTTGCTAAGGCCGTAAGACACTCTTCCTCATTATAGCATGGGACAACTATACTAATTTTCGAATCTGATGTTAACCATCCTTTCTCTAATTTGTTAGAATTGTCAATCATTTATCGGCCTCAATGACATAGTCTGGTAATAGTGAAATACTTTCTCCTGGAAAATTCCATACTAAAAGTAGCATTAAAGCCATTCTAGTTTGATAGGTTGGTGCAATCATAACGAAAGGAGCATACCAGCAAATGTACCATGTTGGATAATCTGGACTTCCAAACATTAAGATCATAATTCCTAGTCCAAGCATTAGAACAAAAGATTCTGCAGATGAAAGATTAATATTATCAAAATAAGTAGAACTGCTCTTGTACAAGAAAAATGCAATTACTGCATAAAATGCAAAGAACTCTAAAGCGTAAAGCCACGGAGGATCTAGACCAAAACCTCCTTCATACATGTAAAAGCCTGCTGCAATTTGAGTACCATAGTATGCAACAAAAGAAAAGCCAATTACTTTAATAGAGAAAATAGTCCAGCCTGACTCTGTTTTAAGTTCATCACTAGATATTAGAGCATCCCATTTGTTTACAAACCACATCAAAACATTTGTAAACACATTATCTTCATTATCATATCTAGAAACTTCAGCTCCGTTTATGTGTCTAGCAAAAATCCAACCTGCTACCATAACGAAACCCATTATACCAAAAAATGTAATGAAAAAATCATTGAAATTTATTCCTATGAATTCTGTAGAACCAGTAAATTCATAGAATGCCCTTGCAAAAGACTTCATCCAGTCTCCCATCCAATCACCGCCTTGATATTCTCTGTAAACTTTAACTGCGCCAGGATATCTTAATTCAAGAATTCCGTATGATAATAGAGAGGCAATAGGCAATCCGGCTGAAAATAAAGCTCTTCCTCTCCAGGAATATATTATGAACAAAAAGAAAGGTATCATAACTACTGGGTAAAATTTCAAAGCAATTCCTAAGCCAATAAAAAATCCAGACAATATATAAATTGAATCTAGTCTGGGTGACTTTTCTTCCGGCCAAAGAAATTTTAAAGGTACTAAGGTACAAAGAATTACAAAAGGATCGTAATGGCCAGATAATCCTGATGTTTCAATTGCTATCGGGAATATGGCATAACTTATAGCTGCATATTGAGCATGTTTTCTAGAATAATGCTCATAAGCTATCCAAAATATTCCAAGAACTACTAACGCATCTCCAATACTGGATATGAATCTAAAAGAATTGTAATAGGTAATATCTGTGGATAATGCTTGGTTAACAAGATCAGTAGAGAAGCCAATTATCCATATGTAAAGTGCAAATAATGGAGGTTTATTGATATCTTCTCTCTCGATGTAAGGTTTTTGACCATCTACAAGTGCTTGTGATCTTTCAACATAATAATCTATATCCTTAGTAATTACTTGTTCTTGCCCTAGCCATCCAAAGCGAAGAATTAATGAAAATACTAATAAAAAATAAATCTGTTGTTTGTAAGTAGCATCTTTCAAAAATGTAATTTTATCTATTATTAAATCTAAATAATAATAAATTATTAAGAATGAAATTGTCATTGCTACCCCGTTAACAAGGAAATAGCCCCAAATCATTACCGAAATGTAAGAAACAAGATAAAGAACAATACCAAAAATAGCAAAAGACGGCAGGGCTTTCTCAGATTGAATAGACTCTTCCATTGAATTTAGCTCCAGCTATTTTGAACATTCGCTCTCAAAAGCCTTGATGGTGACTCAAGACTACCGTTAATAAATATGAAGGGAGATTTGCATATTAGTCCCAAAAGCGTCTCGTTCTAGCATAAGTAATTTCAGCCTCAATTATTGCTTTAACTAAATCAGACTCATCTCTTAGCTGTTTTCTCAATATCCTACCTGCAGTATCAGGTCCAATGCCTCTTCCTGCAATCACTAATGCAGCCCTTTCGCCATGTGATCTTGCTAAAGAAGCTGATTTTGCCAATTTCTTATTACTTACTTCTCGATTAAGTTCCATTGGATGCAATAGTGCAATCATTCGACTGTTACAACTTGGACAAACTAGCTCATGCTTTGTTATAGCTTTTACCTTTCTTTTCCGTGCATTATCGCAAGATAAGCATCTAAGGGATAAATCTGTACGGAGCAAGCGTCTTTTTACCGCAGTAACGACTGAACTATCTGATTTAGGAGGTTTAAGATAGTCTCTGTAAGGATCTAGTCCTGCGTGGCCATGTGGTGTCTTAGGAGAAAGTTTTACTGAAATGTCTCCAGAATTTATATCTTGAATAAAGGTTTCCATACCCTTTTCATCTAGTTGGTGAAACAAAAACCGTTCAACAGCCTCAGTGTATAATGGTGTATCTGAATATGCTTCCATTAATTTCTTCATTCCAAATCTCCCGATATCAGCATCTGGAGCTATAGCACCCATCTTTCTTGCGGAATGTAGAAGTTGAGGTTTCAATGAAGGACTATCCTTTATTGCAAATCTAAGTAAACTACCAACCTCGGGAACAAAACCTCTCAGAATGGCAAGAAGATCTTTTACCGTTGTTCTTGCCGGAACATCAAGAATTATTCTATAAGGATCAAATTGAAAACCTACCTTATAGCCACTTTTAGCGGTTAACATTGCTGTAACAATCATTCCAATTGTACGATTCAATCTACTTCCTCCTGGATAATTCAAAATGAATAATCTTTCATGTTGTTCAATAGTTAGACACTCAGGTGAAGGCATCTCCCCAGAATCTGCAATATTTTCATGATATTTTTGGAGAACTTCCAAAGCTTCTCTAGTAATTGGTAAATCTGCCCAATTTCCATCAGCTAATCTTTGAGAGGCTTCCTGAGCTACTGAATGGGGTACTGGAATATCTTCACCTATCCACCTTGGCAATTCTCCCAAAGATGTTGATGGTGAAACTGTAACTTCTTCGTCTATTTCCACTACTGCCCAAACTGAACCTCGGAAAACAATCTTATCTCCTGGAACTAAGTCAAGAATAAAACGCTCATCTAATCTGCCTATCATTTTCCTAGTAGTAATATCTCTAACACCGGATGTTCTTTGATCTGGAATCAAAGATAGGTTGCCGTGGAAATATTTCATTGCCCTAGGTCCTTGTCTGACTGCTTTTCCAATAGTTCTATTTTGGTGAACTTTATCAAGCAAATCTAACATATCTGTTAAATTTTCTTCTGAAAATTTTCTAAAAGGATAAGCTCGTTTAATAGTATCTAAAAACGTTTTCTTATCTACATTCTTATCGCAAACTGTCCAAGAAATTATTTGATTAGCAAGAACTGCTAAAGGCATCTCTCGAATTCTAGAGGGCTCCAATTCACCTGAAAGTGTACGGCGGGCAATTACTGCAGACTCTAAAATTTGGGTTTCTTCAGTGGATACTATTCTTCCAATTGCAGTTTCTTTAATCTTGTGACCTGATCTTCCTAATCTCTGACTCATGCGAGAAGCATCTCTTGGTGAATTGTACTGAATGACTAACGCAGTATTGCCTACATCTATCCCCAATTCTAAAGAAGAAGTACAAATTAGGGTATTAACTGTACCTTTACGATAATCTTCCTCAGCCTCTATTCTTACATCTTTACTTAATGAACCGTGATGAACATGTATGCTAGCATCTGGATCCCACATATTCCATCTGACACCCATAGCCTCAGCTGTATCTCTAGTATTTACAAATAACAAAGTTGGACCCATTTCAGAAGCCTTCGCTGAATACCTAAGTGCAGCAACTCTTTCTGGCTCCCAATAAAGTTCATTTACTAACTCGTCATCGTCAGAAACAGGTTCTGGGGCATGCACCAAAAGATCCATGTTTCTCTCTAGTTTAGGAGTCAGAATCTCAACATCTCTGTCACCAGCCAGAAAAGAAGACACTTCTTTTGGAGTTCCTACTGTTGCACTGAGACCTATTCTTTGAAAATCTCCTGCAAGTAATGTCAATCTCTCGAGGGCAATGCTTAGCTGAGCTCCGCGCTCACTTGAAGCTAATTCATGAACCTCGTCAATTACTACGGCCTCAACGCCTGAAAGATTTTCTCTCAATCTCTTTCCTGAAAGCATAATTTGTAAAGTTTCTGGAGTAGTAATCAATATTTGAGGAGGATTACGTGATTGTCTACTTCTTTCCGATTGAGAGGTATCACCGTGTCTCACAGCCACACTAATTCCAAGCTCTGAACCTATATCTTCTAATCTGCGAAGCATATCTCTATTAAGAGAACGTAAAGGTGTAATGTAAATAACACTAATTGGCTTAATTTCTCTCTCTAAAAGTCTGTGAAACAAAGGTACCATTGCAGCCTCTGTTTTACCGACCCCAGTAGGAGCAATTAGTAAAACATTTGATCCTGAATCAATGACTGGCCATGTTGATGACTGAGCTAATGTTGGCTCAGAAAGGCCTCTAGATTCTAAGGCATCCAACAATTTAGAATTAAGTTTCATAATCGTAAATCAATTAGGTTACCTAACTCTCCAAAATCTAGCCCTTCCAGGGTTTCTACGCGTGCCTTAGCTAAATCTGCAAGTCCATTCCTCAGAATAGGTCCTAGGCCCTTTAATGGCTCCCTATTCATGGTTCTTCCTGCTAACTCGCCAAAGGCTGGCATCACAATTAATTGCTCTGGCACCTTTTCATACCTCTCATGATCTAGCATAGGTACACGTAACCAGCATGATTCACTGTGCAGCTTATCCACTCTGTCTCGAAATGAAAATGCAGGATGCTCATGACCTACTACTAAGACTTTAGAATTCATTACTTTTTGAGAAGGCCAAGCGTGACCATGTGCAAATCCTACTTCACCTATTGTAAAACCGCTTGAATCGTGATAAATAACCTCCGGAGGTGCAATATCATCTAAACCTCCGTCATGGTTACCAGGCACGATTTCTACATCTGCAATTCTCATAACTGCCATGAAAAATTGATCTAAATCTTTTCTTTGCTGTTGACTGTTATGTGGTACTTGATGTTTAACATCTCCGAGTAAAAGTAATCGGTTAGACTTGGTCTCTTTCAATAGTTTCAAAACTTTTTCAGTTCTAGAGGTCGATCTATTTGGAACCCAAACACCACCTCTAAGCATTTCAGCTTCAACACCATAATGTAAATCTGAAAGAACTAATAGCGACTCATCAACTAAATGTAAAGCTGCATAGCCATGTACAGGAACTATCTTCATAATCCTAAATCGCCGGCGAATACGAAAGCTCCAAACAAATATCCAACGATTGCGCCTCCGTTAAGTAAAGGTAAACCTGCCTGAGGTCTTCCACTAAGAACAAATATCATCAAAATAAAAAATCCAATAACACTTCCAATCATAGCTGATAGGCCAACAGCCCATCCCAAAGTGGCTTTAGCCGAAACTACCAATGCACCTGGAATAACTAAATCGCCTAACCCCATAAACAAAGCTTCACGTTTCTCACCGCTTTCTATTTGTTCGTTCAAACTGCCTTGTGATAAAAATGAATACGAGCTTGTTTTAGGCATAACAAGTAGGATAGGAAGCTTAAGATCCATAACTGAATCTGCTAAATCTACCATGTGTCCTGTCCTGTAAACTGCCCAAGCATCATAAATTGCCAAGCCAATAAGAAGTAAAATTGCAGGCAAAAGACCAAAGGAGATCCCAAAAATAGCTGCAACGCCTGCGGCCAAAATAATTCCTGCAATATCAATGACATACCATTCTGGATACGTCATCAGCAGGAAAGTTAGCTGGACTGCAAACGCTGAGGCTCCAATATAGCCTGCCGTATCAGTAATTCCGTATGCGTAGAAAAAAGGATAAAAAACATAAATAAAAGTAACACCAATCGAAGATAAGAATATTGCTTGTAGAACATAATCTAATCCGTTTTTAGCAATCCACAAAACAAACGCTGTAAAAACTAGAATAATCCCTATGTAAACAATAGAATTAACGGGATCTTCAGGATCTTCAAATGCCTGTACTTCAGCCTCTTCAAATGCAGGTACTATGAACATGGCCAGAATGTGTGAGAGAATAAAACAAAACGCTAAGGCCATAATTGGAATCTTATTCTCACCCCAGGCCTCAGAAAGGCTTTGCTCAACATTACTACTATCTGACATTAAATGCTCACTTCAGAGGGCATTAAAGGCTTTATTAACCCGTTATTCTGGAGCAGAATACGCGGGTGTGGTGTAGCCTGGTATCACTCAAGCTTGCCAAGTTTGGAACCCGGGTTCAAATCCCGGCACCCGCACCACCTATAATTCGTCTAATTTTCCGAGAAGATCATCCATGCCTGACTTATCTGCCTCTTCATCAGATTTTTCTTCTTTCTTCTTTGGCTTGTTTTCAGGATCATCTAATTCGCTGAGCTTACTCATCAAATCATCGTCGTCGTCGGGTGAATCTGATGAAGAATCTCCATCAAGCTCACTTAATTTACTCATCAAATCATCGCCACCATCTGCTGATTTAGATTGCTCTTCGTCTGGTGAGTCTGATGAAGAATCTCCATCCAACTCACTCAATTTACTCATAATATCGTCTACACCTGACTCGCCAGGATCCACTACTTCAGCCTCCACAACGGCTTCTGCTTCTACCACTGTTTCTGCTTCTACCACGGCTTCTGCTTCAACTACGGCTTCTGCTTCAACTACGGCTTCTGCTTCAACTACGGCTTCTGCAACTGGAGTCTCAGGCACTATCTCTGCTTTAGCTGCATTATCCAAATCTGCAATATTGAGCGTTTGGCCTTCTTTGTACAAGTCCACACGTTCAAATGCTGCTGAAGACACCCCTGAAGCATTTCCACCCTTTGACTCATAATCTAAATGAACATTTAACGAAGCTTGTGCTGATTTTAATGGTTCGAAGTAAAGGGTAACTGGCATCTCATCATTTGCTGGAACTTTCTTGATGTCCACTTCAGTAACATTATACTTGAATTTAGGTTCAGTCTTAACAAGTTTCATGAAATCCGCTCCGTACTCTAAAGTTAATTTTGCACCTTTGAGTTGTTTCTTTGAATAATTATTAATCAAAACATTAACTTGAACAAAGCCTGCTACTTGGGTCCAACTAGAGCGTAAGTTAACTGATTTCAATGCTTGAAGCTCATCAATCATTTCCTTGGTGACTGATTTACTAATGTCCATAATTGGTTGAAGATGTGTAACGGTTCCACTTAGGCTATCAACATCACCATTCCAATCTTTAATTTCAGATTTAAACTCATCTTCAATTTTGGTCAATGCCCTACTCATTCTCGATCTTAGATCTCTATTAGCTTCACCATAAACAACTGAAGCAAGCATTGTATGTTTTCCTCTCTCTAGGATAATTTGATTTTCTCCATAATCTATCGAACCTAGATTTCCTGTTGTTTGGAAGGAATCTTTAACAAAATCATTGATGGCTGTTAACATACTGCTCATAATATCTTCATCCACTTTAGCAGCTTCGTCCATTAAACTTGACAACATGCGACCGTCGTTGTAAATTAGATACATCTCTTGTATTTTGTAAGGGGCATGAGAGGTTTCAGAGCCTATATCTTGCATGTTAATTATTCTTGTAACTGTTTGAGGAAGTACTGCTTGAATTTTTGATATAAGTTTAGCAGCTTGAGGTATGTGAGAATAGGTAGATGCGACTTGCCTTACAATGTCGATATCCACTCCTTGTTCTTTTAATTCATCAATGGTAAAGTTCTGGAACAAAGTGTCTGCTAATGCTAGGAATGAATTCTTTTGCCTTGAAGGAGTTCTCTTATATCTTTCATATGTAGAATCCCAAACTTCCTTGACGACTTCTTTCTTCAAATCTTGGAAAATACCTGAGTCTGCAAATGCACGATTAATCATTCTCAATTCGGTACTAAATGGATTCATATCTCCCCACCCTTGCAAGACATCAGGCCATGTATCGTGTGGGAATCTAATGACACTATCATTAATTGGCAAGTAAGCTAAGACCAAATTCAATGTCTTTGGATTCATCTTATCATCTAATTTTTCCTCAGTGTATTTAGATAATACTTCAACATAAGCATCAAAGAAATAATCATTACAGTAACGCTCTTCCATATGATCTGAAAGGAAAATCAAAGAAGCTAATGCATGAAGACCGCCTTTACGGTATTCTTCTCCATCTTTTAGCAATCTTTGTAGTAATTGAGCTACATAATTTAACATTCCTTTAACGGAGTTCTCTTCGATATACTCTTTGGTTAAGGTTTTGACACTCCTGTGCATCATTTCTCGGACCATAGACCAAACATAAATCGGACTACCTTCAGAATACTCAGCTAAAATTGCAATGGCCTCATCATTGTGCCCAATGCTCTGGAAGCCCATCATTTTCTCAATCATGGCTTTCATATCCAACTCGCTGAACAGAGGTACTGTAAGACGATCGAATTTAGCCTGCATTTCAGTCGGCAATGCTTTCCAATCTGCTTCCCTTGAACTAACGATTACTCCCTTAACTTCGTTATCAGTCAATGCTTCAACTAATTCTTGGTTTTCAGGTATATCATCATAGAATACTCTTACTCCAAACATTTCATGAGCTTTAGCAATTGTATCTGTAGTTAGAATGCCTACTGGGGCCTTGTTCATCAATCTATCAAATACTTCAAACAACATTACAGTCTTACCTACTCCTGGTTCACCAATGATAACGAAATTCTTATCTGGTGCACTGTTAGATATTCTTTCAACAATTTGCTGACGGAAAGAATCTAAGTGTACATTACCTCGCAAATTCTCAGGTAAAGCCCAATCTGATATTACAGTTGTTGGGTCATTTGGAACCTCGAAATATGTAGATATTGTGAACCTCTCACGATTGTTATGTAAATAGTCCAGAACTTCGTCATTATCTGGATGCTTAATGTACGATTCACGGCGTTTAGCCATGTATTCACCAATAATCAGTGCTTGTCCCTGGGCATCGGTTGGAATTTCCCAATCAAGCACCTCAGGCACTGGTAATTGCTGGTTTTGTTGCTGCTGTGGAGAAACTCCGTCATCAACAACAATTCCTTCTGCAACATTATCTGTAGACCTGCGACGCAGAAGTAAAGTACCTGCAACCATCACTAAACCTATTCCAACAACAATGAACAAGGGTAAATTGTTACTTAAATCAGCTATAGCCACTTCAACTAAGCTAGCACTTTCAGGAGCGGCCTTGACAACTATATTGTATTCTTGCTCTTTGTAGCCCCCTTCCGAGTCCAAAATTCGAACCTTAATTGTATGATCTCCAGGAGATAAGCTATTAGCAAAACTAAAGTTAGATCCAGTTCCTATTTCGTTATCTTCAGTACATAATCCTTCACAATCTGCGTACCAGACAACTGATGGAGTGCCACCCTCAACATCAGTTACTTCAATACCAAAGTCAATAGTTTCACCTTCTTCAAGCTCCAAAGGTATATCGTCAACTTCTATCTCAGGAGCATTATTTTGAACCGAAATGGTTTGTGTTAATTGTACTTGCTGTATACCACCTTCTCCATCGTCTGCTTCTATACGGAATTCATAGTCTCCTGTTTCGGCATTAACGTCCGGAGTAAAGTCAAATTCAACGTCTGAAGTTATCTCATTGAAGGTAACATTTGAAATGAAATCGTATTGCCATTCTCCGTTGCCAACCTTGTAGGCTACGTCGTAAATTAGTTCACTACCACTAGTACTATCGTCATCTACTGGAACTTTAAACTGAGCAGAACCCATCCTTAATACCTCTTCATCTGAGACATCAACCTCATCTAACGCAATGACTGGGCGCCCGTTAATGTCTACAGTTATTATCTGAATTGGACTCCAAAGGCCATTCGTAGCTTTAATACTAAATTCAATTATGTGTGTTCCATTAGATAATTCATCAGTGTACAAGGTACTTTGATCTGAAAGGTCGCCATCCAAGTCTGAATGCCAATAATATCTAGATATTAGGCTTGGTAAAGTGCCTGAAGACCCTTTAATTTCTATAAACTCATCGTCAAAAATAGGAATTGCTTGCCAACCCCACATTACTGAACTATCATTAACTTTAACACTCTGGAAATAAGCATCTGGTCGCATCATGACCGTTAATGGCATTGAATCAATATCTGATTTCGTACCATTGTTATCTGTGACTATGAAGGTAATGGTATGTGTTCCTTCCGATAGATCATCTACTGAATAAAACAATCTCTTTTCGTTACCGATGATTCCATCTCTGGAAGAACGCCATTCGTAATTTATGATCTCTCCATCATCATCACTTACTAAGGAATTAAATTCAACAACGCCTGTGCCTGTTGTAAAATCCTGATTGGATCTAGGAATATTAGAAAACTTCAAATCATCAATATTGCCATTAAATAAATCTCCACCAAGTGGATTTTGACCAACATATATCTCTGATGAGGAAAAATCAACAGCCCCTTCATAAGAGATCTCGGAATCGAACTCACCATCTAACCATAATTCAACGTAATCTTCTCCCCTAACTATTGCTACATGATGCCAATTTCCATCTGTAACTATATCTGTGGAGTCTAGGCGGACAATATTACCATCATCTACCGTAAAATCAAATCCTAAAGTTCCCCCATCAACATATAATGAATGTCCCCAAGTACCTGTACCTTCATTATCTGAGAAAAGAACCATAGGCAGAATTGAAGAACTTTTGAACCAAACTTCACCTGTAAATTCTTGACTATCAAGCTGTATGTCTGTAGTCAGCTTAGTGAAAAGACCATCGAATAATAAAGAAAAGTCCTCGTCTGAGTCTTCTCTTCCATCTTCCCAAACTGGAGAAGGTTCAATTATTCCAACGGCAGATATTCCTGATGCAGTACTACCATCACCTTCATTGAATGACCAATATGCTTTGGTATACTCATCAAAGACAGGTTTGTCTGCTCCTTTTACAGCTTCAATTCCAGTTAATGAAGAGTTGTCTCCTATTCCTTTAATGTAATTAATTTCACTGGTTGGCCGAAGATTAACATAAACTTTCTGATAACCGCTATAGTCTGTATCTAATATTGATGAATATTCTTCACCGTCATAATAATATTCTAACTTAGTGTTAGTTTCCATAGCTATCCAGTCACCGTCGTAAATATCATTAACTAGGAACAAGCGACCGATGAACCCGTCAGAATATGTAGAGTCATCACTACCTCCGTAATAGTTTGTTACGAAAATTGGATGGCCATCGGTACTAATGTTCAATTCAATACCCTCTACTGGTCCGTTAACTGTAAACATCTGTATGTCGACATAATTTAACGTTTCAAAGTAACTAGAATCAAGAATATCTACAGTATTAATCTCAGTATTGATAAATGTATTATTAATTCCTGAGGAATAATATTCAATATCTGTACTGGCTCCTTCAATCGTGTTATTTTCAATTAAGTTATCGTCAGAAACACCAAGGAAAACAAAACCAAGACCCACATTACTAATCACATTATTTGAATAGATATTGTCAACTGAATCACTAGTTAATATTGCAGCTTTTTGCTCATAATTGTTTCCATAGGTAATATTTCTAAATTCGTTGTTATCTAATGTAAACCTATCGCTAGTAACAAAACGAATACCTAATTCGAAATAATTATTATTGATTTCGGATTCAAAACTGGATGAAATATCAATACCCCAACCTCCACCATCAAAATCTGTTGCATTGAAATAATTATCCTCTATAATCATTTCCTGCGATATTACAACTTTTAACTCTGATAGGCCATTACCTTTAAAAATATTTTTAGATATTTCAGCGCTATAGACAGCTTGGAGAGAAATTCCATTCAGACCATTGTGATTTATGTTACTATTAGATATTATTGAATGGTCTGAGGCTATGTAACAACCATAGTCCTCGTTACCATCAACAACAACTTCTCGCATTTCAAAGAAATCTGAATCTTGCCTTACAATTATTCCAGACTCTTCGGACCAGCCTATTAACGAATGAGAAATAGACATATCCGTTGAGTTGTCTTCGACAATAATATTTGATCCTTCACTTCTTTCAACTGTAACCTCCCTAGCCTCAACGTTTTCCGAAGAGACTATGTGAATACCAATTCCTTGTATATCTGAAACATGAACTGAATCCAATCGTAAAGAGTCAGCGTGGGATGCTAATATTCCAACTGTGAAATTACTGATTAAAATATTAGTAATAGCTACATCA
>MIZB01000323.1_pt1 | contig 12543 bp, 9 predicted proteins | sample 888171 | NCBI WGS metagenome assembly MIZB01 (sample SAMN05440186, study PRJNA335308) | marine metagenome | isolation source: marine water
GGTCTTGAAGACGAAGGATTTGAATTCATGAGTGAGTCCGATACTGAGGTTATTCCAAATTTAATCTCAAAGTATTACGAGGGTGACTTGGTTAAGGCAGTTAGTAAGATTTTAGATGAAATACAGGGGATCTATACCATCGCAGCGATACATGTAGATAATTCAGAACAGATAGTTACCGTAAGAAAGGAGACTCCGTTAGTTATCGGTCTTGGAAACAGTGAAAATTATGTTGCCAGTGATATTTATGCAATTTTGAAATATACTCAACAAATCATTTACCCTGAAGATCATCAAATAGTTAGTGTATCGCCAAGCGAAGTAAACGTTTTTGATGAGAAGCTAAGTAATATAGAGTTTGAAGTGGAAACTGTCGAAAAATATACTGAAGTTGCAGAAAAAGGCGGATTTGAACACTTTATGCTTAAAGAGATTTTTGAGCAACCTAAGGCTCTTCAAGATTCTCAAACAGAATTATTTGTTAATTCACCTTTAGATAAGTTAGACCTTAATTGGAAGATTGGAAGTATATCAGTTGTTGCATGCGGTACCTCATATCATGCAGGACTTGTTGGTAAATATGTCATTGAGCAGCTAACAGCAATTCCAGTTTCAGTACACTATGCTTCTGAGTTCAGATACGCAGCTCCAGTACAAGGGGTTGGTGGACTTATGTCATCAAGGCCTTTAGTGGTTTTAATTTCACAGAGTGGTGAGACTGCTGATACGCTTGCAGCCGCAAGAGCAGCTAAGCAACAAGGATGCCATACTGTTGCAATCTGTAATGTACCTGGTAGTAGAATAACACGAGAAGTAGATGGAGTTATTATAACAAAGTCTGGACAGGAAATTGGTGTTGCAGCCACTAAAACATTTTTGACACAGATGCAAGCCCTTTACGCTCTTGCCATGCATTTAGCATTCCAGTCAGGTTCGATAGATCATGTAATGTTGAAAAATTGGGAAAATGAATTGAGAGGAATTCCCAGCAAGATTACACAATTATTGAATTCGGCAGAATCAATAAAGGAACTAGTGCCTCACATTTCGAAGGCTAAATCTACGTTTTTTATAGGTAGAAATATAAATTATCCAATAGCACTTGAAGGAGCTCTTAAGCTTAAAGAAATCTCCTACATTCATGCTGAAGGTTATCCTGCAGGTGAATTAAAGCATGGCCCTCTAGCATTGTTAACTTCCGAAACTCCAGTAATCGCAATTGCAGTTCAAGATCATACATATTCAAAATTAATATCTAATATAGAAGAGATATCTGCTCGCAGTGCACCGGTAATTACAGTTGCTCAGAAGGGAGACCAGCAAGCGCTGAGAGTTTCAGATCATAGTTTTGAGTTTCCTGAGGTAGATCCAGTTCTTTCACCGTTTTTGGTTTCTGTTTTTGTGCAACTTTTGTCTTATTATGTTGCTCATGATTTAGGAAAGAGTATTGATAAGCCAAGAAATTTAGCAAAATCAGTTACAGTAGAATAGTTAATTTGTTAGTTCCTCTAAACTTTTTAGTGCAAAAATAGCGTGCAATGCAGTCCCAATGTGTAAAGCGTCTTCGTCTGCCTTAAACATAGGATGATGGACACTGTATGTAGCATCAATTTCAGGATTATTCATTCCTAAAACTACAAAACATCCTTTTACTTTTTCAGTGTAATATGCAAAATCTTCTCCACCCATTACTGCGTCAAGGTCGCTCACGTTCTCTTCACCTAACATCTCAATGCCAATACCTTTGGCAAATTCCCACATCTCACTGTCGTTGACAGTAGGTGGGTAATCATTTCCAGGGTATTCTACAATAGCTTCACATTCATGGGCTTCAGCTATATTTTCAGATATTTTCTTTACTCTCTTTTGAAGTGTTTTGAGTCCCTCCATTGTAAGGGATCTTAGCGTACCTAGTATTTTTACTTCAGAAGGAATCACGTTTGCAGCCTGTCCACCATGTATCGCACTGATACTTACAACTCCTGAATCTAATGGATCTATTTCACGGGAAATAATTGATTGAAGATTAGTTATGACTTGTGCAGATGTTAGAACAGGATCTCTAGTTAAGTGAGGTACTGCAGCATGTCCTCCCACACCTTTGATAGTTAAGTCCAAGAATGATGTGGCTGCTAAGAAAGTTCCCTCTCTGGAACCAATTTGTCCTGTTGGCATTTGTGGCCAAACATGTAATCCAAATATCCTTTCAACATCTGGACTTTCTAAAGCTCCCTCCTCTCTCATTAGTTTTCCACCGGCACCTCCTTCCTCTGCAGGTTGAAACAGAAGTTTGACAGTTCCGTTTATTTCTGATTCTTTATCTTTTAGGAGTTTGGCAGCTCCAAGTAGCATAGATACATGGCAGTCGTGTCCGCAAGCATGCATTTTCCCATCATTTTTACTCCTAAATGGGACTTCAGTTTCTTCATGTATAGGTAAAGCATCCATATCTGCACGCAGTGCCACACAAGGTCCTTCTCCATTTCCTATTGAAGCTAAGACTCCAGTTTCAGCTATAGGGTGTCTATATGGGATATCTAATTTATCAAGTTCTCTCCGAATTAGCTCACTAGTCTTAAATTCCTCATACATCAGCTCAGGATGCTCATGTAGTTCTCTTCGAATTTTGATAATCCAATCAGATATTGACTTTGATTCGTCTTTGATTTTCAGATAATCCATACAATTCCAATTGGTGCTGTTTAATATTATTTACCGGGCATTCTCATAATGATAGTTTCCCCATTGTTAAACCAAATAGGAAATTGTTCATTGTCTGTAAATTTTGCTTTAGCCTCTCCTGTCAATTCTTCGGCAGGATCCCATTGTAATAATGCAACACCCTTCTCCATTTCCTTGGACAGTAAAATATACGTTACATCCTTTATTCCAGCACGCGGTGTTGTAAAATTTTTACTAGCTAAGATGGCCTCTTCTGCATTCCCGTTGATTATTATAGCTCCGTGTTCCCAACTTGCATTAGTTTCACTTAGCCCAAATGTCATGCTACTCAAGCGGTGATCACTAACTACCAGACTATCCTCTTCGATAAATTGAAACCACAATACACCATCAACCTCTTCCTGACTAGTTCCTTCTTGAAAGCCTCCCATAACTGAAGGTGGAGGATATGCTCCCCATGCACATCCGAGCAAGAGTATACTGAACAATGCAGTTATATATTTTCTTTCATTCTCTTTAAAACCGATAATAAAGTATTGAAAGCTTATTCCAATAATCAGAGCAGTAGGCGCTAAGAGATATGGTGCGTGTCTGTATGCAATAAGAAGATGAGATCCTGTGATTGCACCTATTGTGGCTAATCCAAGAATTGGTAGCAACCACCCCCAAAGTAGCCAACTATTTTTTTTGGACATAACAAAACTCGGAACGCAAGCTAGCGACATAATTGCTAGGTTTACGCTAAGGTAAGGTGTGGCTTCGAAATCAACTGGAATATCGGTTCCCGGAACACCTTTCCAGAGCACTAACATGATTACAATGAATATTCCTACAAATGAGGCCGTTGTGCGCTTAAGGTAAGCTTCGTGGGTAATCTTTTCATTGAAGAAAGGTAAGTAGAGCCTGTCTTTAACAAGCCATATTACAAATAAAGAAATTATTGGAATAAGAGTTAGAACTAAAGTAGTAGGAATTATATCTGGTAGAAAATCAAATGCACTATCATCCAGCATTTTTCTAAATGATTTAGCGTAAATTAACCAGTAGGCTGAAATCGCTAGTGACATTAAGCCAACAGCCATAATTCCGGTTTTAGCTATTTTTTTGTTACCTGCTGCCATTTCTATAATCAATATTCCTAGCATTGCAGCCATCAACAAAAGTAATGTGAAATGGTGCGTAATTAATAGGGCGAAAAATGAAAATTTCATCAAATTCCCCCACGGATTTCGTTTCAAAGGATTTATCTCCCAAAAATCTCCACTTTTCAGTAACATTATCCAGTTTAATAAAACAACAAAGCCTATTGTCTCAGCCAACCCTCCTGGCATCGGATGAGAGTTTGCATAAACAACTCCAAATGTTACTCCGTAAAATGCAGATCCAAACAATGCAGGCGTAAAACCGACAAGTTCTTTTCCTATGATAAATAGAATTGGTATTGCCAATCCAGACACTAGCGGAATAAACCAAGTTAAAGATGTGAAATATGAAATATCAAAAATTAAAGCCATAGTTGCTGTCAATATTTGCATTCCCTGGAAATCGGGATATGCTCTTCCCCAACCAATATAATTTTCATTTAGAATCATTCCATTTTCAACTAAATATCTGGTTAGGTACAAGTATTCCCCAGAATCACTTCCCCATATTGGCCAGTCATATTTGTGTACAAATCGAAGCAGGAAAGTCATGGAAAATATAGAATAAAGCATATGCCTTTGATAACTTTTGATTCTCATTCTCTTCTCCTAACAACAAAAAGAGTTATTTCAGCGATAAAAACGAAAGATAGAAGAAAAATCATGTTTAGAATCATAGATGGTTTTGGGGTTGCAACTATTGCTATAAATAAAATTAAAGTATATATGTATTTTCTTGCGTCTTTATAATCATCTACCAGTCTATTCACAAGTAAAGTGAATACAGGTGTACTGATCAACAAACCTGTGAAAAGTGTTGTTGAAATTATTATTTTAATTGTTTCATAAATAGACAAATTTTGCAGGACTATCTCACTATCAGATAATAATAAATCAAGAACAGAAGGAGTTACAAAATAAAATCCTAAGGCACAGCCTAATAGGAAAAAAGTTTGACCGATAATCAAAGTAAATCGAATATTCTTACTTTCTACATTAGTTAGCCCTATCTTTGAAAAATTGTATATACACAATAGCCAAAGTGGTGTCGTAAAGATGAGACTTAGGATGAAACTAAGAAATACTTTAGTCTTAAAATATTCAACAGGACTGTAAATACTTAAATCGTTGATATCAAGGCTTACAGTTTCTAAAATTTGAATTATTAAACTAGAAGCAAAAGAAATAATCATTAGCATTAAAATCGTATTGATTAGGAATGGTAGTAGCAGATACGTTCTTAATTCTTGAAGGTGGCTTGAAAGTGGGCTGCTTACATCTTTTGATTCTACCACTGGCAGGTTAAGGTCGGGGGCTTAAAAGGCGCCTTGTATGGCCAACCATGAAGATTCTACAGGGTTGTGTAAGATATCCACCCGCTCCAGGTGGTGCTGAAACTGTAGTAAAAGCATATTCTGAAGGCTTGAGAGACCTTGGGCATGAAGTTGAAGTAATAACAACAGATTTGTATACTGAGACTCCTTTTGTCAAAAAAGAAATGCCTTCAGAGGTTAATGGAATTAAAGTAACTAGGCACAAAGCCTATACAGTTTCGGGCGAAGCTCATTATGTACTAGCTCCCGGTATGGTTCGATCTTTTTTATCCAAAAAAGCAGATATTATTCACACACATTCGTATGGTTATTTTCAAAATCATGCAGGCTGGATTCGTGAGAGATTTCAATCTACGCCTTGGGTAATTACGCCACACTTTCATCCTTCATGGTCGATGTGGGGTGGGGCAAAGAGGAAAACTCTTAGAGAATTTTATGATACAGTTATTGGGAAAGGCACATTGGAATCTGCAGACTTGATTACTTGTGTTAGTAAGCACGAAAGAGATATGCTTGTTTCAGAAATAGGTATAAGTGAAGATAATATTAAGATAATTTATAATGGAATAAATTGGTCTGATTGGGATGTTTTACCCGATAAAACAATATTCCGCAAACAATACCCTGATATTTCAGAGAAGTTTGTCTTATTCGCGGGCCGATTAGCAACTAACAAGGGGCTCTCAGATCTAATATCTGCTATGGAGTTAGTTAATCAAAAGTCAGTGGATTTAGTTATCACGGGTGCAGATATGGGCCTTGGTAAGCAACTAGAAAAGGAGGCTGCGGAAAAAGGAGTTCGAATGCATCGCCTAGGCCACATTGATGATGAGACGTATCGCTCAGTATTAGCTGCAGCTGATATGCTAGTTTTACCTTCAGAATATGAAGCGTTTGGCATAGTTCTTTTGGAGGCTGCAGCTGCTGAAACTGCAGTAATTGGTACAAATGTTGGTGGAATACCTGAAGCGATGTCTCCTGGTAAAAATGGGTTGATTGTTGAGTATAAAGATGTAGCTAATTTATCAAGATGTATAACTACTTTATTAGAAGATGAAAAAATGTGCTGTGAAATGGGTTTAGCAGGTAGAAACTGGGCTAAAAATTTCTCTTGGGAATCAATTCTAAAAGATCTAGATAAAGAATATAGCTCAATAATCGGGTAAAACAATATATATTTCATCCATTATGACAGTATGTGTCAATAAATCGGGATTTTTTTATGGCTATACCTGACGCTTATCAAGAAGATTGGGAATTATTTATAAAAAAAGCAGATTTAGATGAAACATATCCGGCAGATATATTGCTCGATTTCATGCGCGAGTTTGTTGATCAACACCGTAGTGAATTGGTTGAAGAATCAGATGACAAACCAAAAAGAGTTATTGTCAAGAAAGCAGCTCCTAAGAAGAAGAGTTTCCTGGCAAGGAAAGCTAAAATAGTAAAAAAGAAAGATATCGTTGATGATGATTCTCCAGATATCACTCAAACTCCTAAGTTTAAATTTTTAGAACTTGTGAGAGAATTAGACGCTGGCGATGGTACTTCTCCTGAAGAGTTAGTGATTAAAGCTGAAGCTTCTGGAATTCCTAGGCCTCGTTTACAAATGAATAAGATGATTAGGCGAGGAATCTTATATATCCATGAGGGTAAGATACACGTAACTTAGAGTGGTAAGTGATATATGGAAATTACACGAGGTCAGTGGATAATAATTATCCTTCTTTCATTAACGTTTATCGCAACAGCAGGTTTCATAGCTTTTGCTTTAGCTACAGTATTGTCTTTTGGACCTGCGTATCTTTATCTTAAATCAATTCGAAATGCCGAGGAGACCGATCGTGAACCTTGGAGTGCATTGCGAACCGTTTTTGTTTGGGGTGCAGTATCAGGAGTTTTCTATGCCCTTATTTTGAACAGTTTGGGAGGAAGTATTGTTTTTCTTTATTCAGGTAGCGATGCGGACTTAACATTTGTTTTAACTGCGATAATAGTAGCTCCCATTGTTGAAGAATTTGTAAAGCCCCTAGTACTTTTCCGTAATACTTCAATTAAGGGGGAAATTGACGAAGTTGAAGATGGAATTGTATACGGCGCTGCTTGTGGTTTAGGTTTCGGTGCAACTGAAAATATTCTTTATGGACTTTCAGAGGGTGCAGTTTCTAGTGGTTTACTGGGCGTAATTATCATAGTTGCCTTACGAACAGTATCTTCCATTTTGCTACATTTAACCGCAAGTTCATTTACAGGTTATGGAATTTCACAATATTTGGTAAAAGGAGAGTCTTTCACAGTAGTTGTGAAATATTATCTTTTAGCCGTTTTTATTCACGCCGCTTGGAATACGGCAGCCGTACTCGGCAGCCCGTTGATTTTAATTTTCTCGATTCTGTTGGCAATAGGTGGTTTAGAATTTTCTAAGCGTAGAATTCGAGAGTTAGATCTGGAAGGTTCGAACATTTCACCCCAATCACTGAGATCAACTGAAGGTCGTGAAGATTGGTGGAATGAGTCAAGAGATAAATGGTCAAATGAGACACAAAAGCAGTCTTCCAATACAGCACCTCCTATTTTTGAATCTGGGGTAGATAGTCCTGCATCTAGTATGTTCCGAGATGTAGATTGGAGACAAGCTCTTGGGGGGGCATTCTTTCTATTGTATATTCTTTCTGGAATCATATTTTAGAAAGATATAATTTTTTAATGAGTATCATTGAATACAGAAAAGCGGGCCAGTAGCTTAGCTAGGTAAAGCGATCGGCTCTTAACCGATCGACCGTGGGTTCGAATCCCATCTGGCCCGCCACTATGTATAATACAAAGGATAGAGTCTTGTTATTCTTCCTTGTTTTTCAATTTTAAGGAAGGCTTTGTCAACTAATGAATTAACATGGTAATTTACCTTCTGACGGCTCATACCAAGTTGTTTTGAAATCATTGCTTGAGTTATTCCTGGTGTATCCTTTACTATGTCCATAATATTGCGTTGAGTTTCATTTGTTACTAAAGATACTCTAGAAATTTCTTGATTTACTCCCATTGGGAAGAACAAACGTTGCCTTCCACTACGGTGCGATGTAATGATGTCGTGATTTTCTAGTATGTTAATGTGGTGGGCTAAAGTACCATTGTGCAAACTAAATTTATCTTTCAATTGTTTGAAATTTGCTCCAGGCTCAGAGTAAATATATTTGAGTAATTTTTGCCTTGTTGGTTCATCTGTTAAAGTGTCCTTTTGTAGCCTAGAATACAAAGGCACGAAGAAAAACTTTAGACCTAGATATTTGAGATTTTCAGAGCGTTTAATTTGGTACAAAATTCCAGCTATCCCGAGCAGTAACAAACTTCTTTCAGCATTTATTTCGGGCATATTCATTTGGTTTGTCTCTTCATTTTCAAGATTTTCAGCTTCTATTACCTTAATTTTACTTTTAATATTATCTTCAAAAATAGTTCCGTCATTTGTTATGGCATTTACTATAATATCTTCTTCACCAATGTTTTTTGGCTCGTAAGTTGTAGTCAAAGTCCATGTTTCTAGATAGTCTAAAGCGTCAATTCTTACTTGATCGATAATTATTTCCTCAGAATATATTAAAAAAATTAAATCATCGGTGTAATATCCCTTGTTGGTCAATATAGTTGTGCATTTGATCTCTTGTCCAATTAGTGCCGCGTATCGATCACACTTTATCTCGGTAATTTCTATTTCAGGCGTCAAATAAGAAAAGACATACGTTATCAGACGATCCTCATTATTATTACTAATCTCAATGTTAAATTGGCTTCCGCCTTCTCGTGGTATACTTTTTAGAGGGTCAATCTTAATTTCAACGTTTTCAAATGAATTAGGTTGAACTTGAACAGAGCCTATGCCTTCAAGGTTTGAAATGAACGTGGATGAATATATATAGTTCAAATCATAAGTTTCTGTATAGAATCCCTCATTATTGATTCTAATGACTATAACTTCTGTATTACCGTCTTCAAAAATGATTGCAGGAGCAGTTATGCCTTCAACAGTGATTATACTTGTCTCGTCGTAATCAACAGAATACTTCACTTCATCTAAATTGATTATGGACAGGATTTCACCATTAAATGTAGTGCTTGTACTGAAATGAATCTCTTTTTGGGCATTATCGATATTGATCAGATAGTGATCTTTAGTTAGTTCATTAATTGAAACCTCAGTAGAAATATTCAAGTTATCAATCATGCTGCTTTTTACTAGTAATTCAATACGGTCGTTCTGACTTTCAAATGAGAAAATCTGATTGTTGTCGGATAAATTGAGATCAAAATCGCCATAGTTGTTGTTCGAAATCGACACAAAACTGATTTTTTCATTGAAGAATATTGTTTCATCTATTATCGTTGTTTTTAATTTCATGTAATAGTGGCCAGGGTCCAATTTCTCATTAAAAGTAACCTTAATGTTTTGATTTTCACCAGCTCCAATACTCGTTACGTCAGCTTGCGATTCCACAACTCCACTCTCATCATATATTTCAGTTAGTATACTTATGTTACCTAATTGTTGATCAAAATTACCTGTGTTTGTAGTTTCAACTATAATCTCTTGCTTATCGTCGATTCCGAAGAAATACGTAGGTTGAATATATGATGACAAGGAGTGCTTAACGGTAAGTTTTTCTAATGAAACACTTGATATTCTCCAGAAATTCTCAGATATAGCTGAAGTATCTTGACCCTGTAGAAGAATAAAAACTACCGAATTGTTCGGTATTTCTAGGCTAATCTCAGTTTCTTCTTCAACATGATGCAAATGTTCCCATTCAGTTCCATATATTTCGGAGGAATTAAAATTTGTAGTCATTAAAATCGAGTAATTAGAGTTCAAACTTTTTTCATGTTGGTATTCCATTTTTATTTTTGATGTTATAAGGTTAGTAGTTTCAAAAGGCCCTAAGACAATACCAGTATCAAACGAATCTTCTATGCTATTCAGTTCAAGAGTGTCTTCTTCGCTATCGTATATCCAGTTGGCATTGTCTTTTGGATCGTAGTAATTATCAACTATAATACTTTCAATTTGATATTCTTTGTAATCATAGAATGTAAATTTCTCAATTTTATATTGCTGAGTAATGAAATCATTATCTTCAGTTAATAAAGAGAAGTTAAAGAAAAAGTCACCAGATAATGGTATTTTGAATTCAAAGATATGTGTATAATTTTGACTTTCCTCTATGCTAAAAAAAGTTATTGAATCGCTAGCAGGTATATCTTCAGTTAAATCTTTACTATATATTGACAATATTAAGTTACAATTAATAGTTCCATCCTCATAATTATTAACTTTTACTTGTATACTATTTGTATCTCTAATATTGTAATGTTCTATATCTAATATTTCTAATTGTTCAGTTTCAGCGCTTGCCGGAATGAGTGCAAAGAGCAAAACTATCAAAAACGCAACCAAGAGTATGTGTAGGTGTCTCTTTGCACTCATATCTTCATATTAAATTCGCAGTATTAATAATTATAGGACATTTCTTTGACAATTTCTGTGCTTAAATTGGATAATTATTTAAGCTTATTCGATAATATTATTAAATTATTGATACTTAACATCACACTTTCAGTCCTGTAAACTATTAAATAAACCACCAAATAACATAAAATTATGAGCACTAAAAATACCGTTGAAAAAGTAGTCTCCAGTGTTCCATTAGTTATATCGCTGGTAATACTCTTCAGTGGAGGGGTTTTTGGTACCTGGTTTTTAATTGAAGAAAACGTTTACTATTTTGCATTTGAATCTTCTCAGTCAGGTTTTTTGGATGGCGAATCTACGTATGACTATTATCTTGCTGAAATGGCGGTCTCGGATTCCAGTGGACAGTATGACATAGCTTATGGTGATCAAAACTGTAATTGTGAAAACAGGGAAGAAGCTTTTTTCAATATAAAAATTTTAATTTATTTAATTTCATTTAGTTCACTTCTTGGAACTGGAATTCTTTTTGCCCGTGAGGCTTCCGCTGTTAAGGATTTGGATGCAGATCATTTAGTTCAAAGAGCTCTCAGTCCTGTAGGTAGATTCAGCACTCATGTTTCTACTGTAGTTCTTATACTATTCTTAGCAGGTTATATTGTACTTGGTATTCCAGGAGCTATAGAAGCAGATTACGAAGGTACTCTCAAAGAATGTCTTTACGATTCCAGTATGACTGTAGTAGGTAGTCAGGATTGCTTTGTTGAAACTGTTAACGATCAGGCAGAATTGCACAGTAATTGGTCCCTCGGTTTGGCGCCTTTCATATTGGTAATGGGGGTTTTGATTCCAGCAATACTCTCTACGTCTTCAGCATTTGATGAGATTAATGGAAGTTTAGATATTTTGGATTCGGAGATTGCTGTCTCTCCAGAGTATTTCTTTGATCCTGAAGGGCAAATTTTATTTGATATTAATACAGGAGAAGTTGTGGCCTCATTTGTTGGTGAAGACAGAGACTTCTTCTATGATGAGGATGCTATGATATTATTTGATGAGTCTTCCGGTGAAATACTTTTTAGCCCTCCATTAGATTAATTATAGTTTATTATATAACTGTTTTCACTTTAAAGCATATTATAATACTTTTGATTATATTTAACTTATTGTAAAATAGTGTAAAGTCGGAAGGCTAGGACCCTCAAGTGTATGAGTGACGACGACCCTAGCATCTCCCATATTTCTCCTATTTTGTAGATATATAAAAGGTTCTCAAAAACTTATTTTGATAGGCTTAGAAAGTCAAGATCTTGTCAGATTTCTCTACTATATTCATTAAATCTTTCATAGTAGACATTGGACATATCGGAGTTCCTTTTTTGTTACGTGATACCAAGCATGTACCGCATGCGAATATTTCGCCCTTAGATTCAACGTATTTATTTATTTCATCTATTACCGGAAACTCTTCGTTAACAATTTCCACACATTCTACACCCTTTCCGATGAGAAAAGTTCTTACGTCATGTTCTCTTCCGAGTGAAAAATTAGCAAATCTAAAAGCATTCCAAACAGTTTCAGGATCGGTTTGTGATATTACTATTCCAATATTCATATGTTCCTATTGAAATGATATTAAAAAAAGTGGCTCTGCCCCCCGAAGGGGACATTACCGAGTTTGTAGATATTATCTATCTACGCGTTGTCTTACTTATTCAGCCGATTTTGATTCAGCTGCTGTATCTAATGTTGCAGCATACCATACCATTAATCCGAATGCAGTCTTGTTGACTACATCAGCGATATTGTATACAATATTCAACATGTTTTGTCCGTCTGCATCAGCATCCATTCCATACAGATAACCAATTGGATAGATAGCCCATCCGAATGTTAGAATGTATGTCATCCATGTGAATGC
>MIZB01000290.1_pt5 | contig 12442 bp, 12 predicted proteins | sample 888171 | NCBI WGS metagenome assembly MIZB01 (sample SAMN05440186, study PRJNA335308) | marine metagenome | isolation source: marine water
CWSRWCGAMKCTAKMKRAATSSTCAYTAAATATTAATGTAGAYGAACAAGTAATYAGTATTAATTTTCCTTTACAAGATGACAAAGARCAAATTCTTARTCAATTAACRGCWGTGCGCCGGCGTTTGGAATYTGCTWTACCTTTACTTTCTCCTCAGGTGCGTGTTAACATAGCAATGGCCTCTAATGATGCRGTGAGTAARTCCGAYATTGCTGCATTCCCAGGTCGTTTAACACCGATTGGAAACAAAGCACGGCCTATTTCATCTCCAAAATTTGGAGGTTCTTCTCACTTATCGGATTTGTTGCTAGAGTTAAGGAAACTGGATTCTAAAATATCTACAATAATAAATCTTAGATGGGATCCTATGATATCAGAAGTWCTTGAGAAAYTAGATTTAAAAATCGTTAAACTAAAAAGAAATGATGAGGATTTAGTAATTAGTAAGAATGTTTTAAAATCAAATGCTATGATAGACGAAGGTGGATATGGTTTTGAACCATCATTATAYATTTTTAGCTCAGAATCAGATACAGTTTGTCAGATTGTGGAAAATATAGCATCTTCAATGAAGGTGATGGCATGAATTTTCCACATTTTAGTAAGTTAATGGTTGCCTGTTTAATTTTATTTCCTTCTTTTACAGGTTGTATTTCAGAGGATAAGAGTGRTAACGAGTTAGTTATCTTAACTTATGATGTTAATGCTTTATCTGACAGCATGATCTCTAAGTTTGAAAATAGTACAGGTTTAGAAGTYAAGATGATTAAGGTTGAAGATTCAGGATCTATCCTTAGTTATTTGATTCAGAATAAAGGAGTAGGTAATGTCGATTTGGCTATTGGCCTAGACAATACATATCTTCCAACAGCTATTGAATTGGACCTTCTTGAAGAGGTCAGCATTGTACAAGATTCAATTTCAGGAAKAAATTCATCTAGTCAAATGCCAGCTCTGGGCCCCTATGATGGAAATTTAGCGACTCCATTTGATATGGGGTTCATCTGCCTTAATTATGATTCAAGCATTGTTGATGGATTAAACTTTACAATACCCACAAGCTTGTGGAACCTTACTGAGCCAGAATGGAAAGGAAAAGTAGCACTTCCGTCGCCAATTACAAGTAGTCCTGGACGAGGATTTATGCTYGCGACTCTTGATTATTTTGACTGGCAAAATAATGACGATGATTTTAGTAATTGGTGGACTGCCATGAAAGAYAATGATGCAATCATAACCTCAGGTTGGTCAGAAGCTTATGAGACACATTATACTGGAGGTTATGGAGAATATACTGAAGGTTATATCGGGGATGCACACATTACAGTATCTTATTGTCACTCTCCAGGCGTTGAGTCATGGTAYAATGGTAACTGGACAAAATCAGCCTCACTTGAYATTGACAAGACAGCTTTCTTCCAAGTGGAGTACGCCTCAGCAATCAAGGGAGGAAACTCAGAAAATGCAGAAAAGTTTATTGAATATCTCATTTCTTCAGAAGTTAATTCACAAATGCCGGTTGAAAATTTAATGTATTCAGTTTTAGAAGGACAAAATTTACCAGAAGAAAATGGTTACCGCTTTAATTCAATAATTCCGTCTAATCCAGCAGTCATATCTAACGTAGATATTGGTAAAAATATGGAGATTTGGCTTGAAGAATGGAATGAAGCAATGATTAAAAGTGAATAATACTCAAAAGTTTTTTAGCATTTYAGCAGTTTTCATATATTCTGCAATTACAATTATTCCAATTGTTTTTGCTATAGATAGACTAATTTTGGTATCCGGCTTTAATCCTATATTATGGATTCAATCATTAGATCAAAAYTAYGTATCACAAAAYAGTATCACTTTTACTTTTGTTCAGGCCTTTYTCTCAACAATTCTAACTGTATTAATTGGTTTTCCCGTAGCTTGGGTTTTAGGGAGATACAGTTGGCCATTCAAGGCTTTTTTGAGGTCAATTCTAACATTACCTTTTGTTATTCCAGCGATTATCGCAGCAATGGGTTTTTTGACCATTACAGGRCCATATGGATTAGACRTTAGGACTGACGAATCTACTTGGTGGTGGACTTTGATTTTTTCTCATGCTTGGTTTAATATTGCTTTAATAATTCGATTTTGTGAACCCGTTTTATCGACTTTAAATCCTAATTTTGAAGAACAATTATTGCTATTACCTAATGGCATTACTTTTTTTTCAAGGTTAAAAAATTTATGGATACCTATYTTGAYGCCTTCGATTGCTGCAGCATCATGCATGACTTTCGTTTTTTCATTTACTTCTTTCGCACTTGTYAAGTGGATTACAGTMAGAGATAAAACACTTGAAAGTACCATGGCTGAAGTATCTTCTTCAGCAGGAATTCAAGGCTACATGGAGTCATCTTCAGATATCGTTCTTGGAGCCTCGTTKATTCAATTTTTGGTACTTTTGGCATCTCTTTGGCTAATGTCTTTTTTACAGCAAAGGAGGCAAACAAAATGGCAACAAGCGAGTGAATTATTTGTTCAAAATAAAAATGCTAAAGGCTGGTTTGTTTTAGTACCAGCTATTTTTTTCGTGCAATTACCTATTATTTCAGTRATTCTKGGTTCATTTAGAGTTAGAGACGTGAGTGAGAATTCAATTTCATTTAAATGGAGTACAGAAGGCTGGTATGAAGCATTCCAAGGATCATATTCATTCCCACCGCTTTCGGAAGCTTTATTCAACTCAYTAATTTATTCATTTGGAACCTTAATWATTGCATTACCCTTAGGATATATTTTAGCATCAACGATACACCAGCTTGAAGAAAACAATTCTAATTTATCTAGAATATTAGAAWTATACACAATGTTACCTTTTGCCCTAAGTGCGGCTATGATTGGATTAGGTGTCATGTTAGGYATAATYAAACTTAATCCGAGTGCAGCATATGATTTTCGTTTTTTACCAGTTCTTGCTCATGTTATAATCACAGTCCCTTTTGTAGTTCGAATTATCTTACCAGCTTTGCGTTCCTTTGATTTAAGTTACGATGAGAATGCCAAAGTCTTGGGAATGAGTAATTTTAGCAGGTTCTTTAAGGTTAAATTGCCGTTAATGAAAGGTTCCATTCTAATTGCTACGGTTTTTACATTAGCTATGTCTTTGGGTGAATTTGGAGCTTCCTTTATTGTTGCTCGTAATTCAGAATGGATAACYCTTCCTTTACTAATAGATTCTTTAAGAGGCAAACCTATGAAAGATCCACTTACGGTTCCATCTTCGAATGCAGTTGCTACGGTTCTTATGTTAATTACAATGATTCTATTCTTGATAGTTGAAAAATTTAGAAATACTAAAGAYAGAGGTATGTTCTGATGCTAAGYTGTCTTAATTTGTCTAAAAAATATGGTAAAATTCTCTTTAATGAATTGAACATAAATCTTGAAAAAGGAGAAATATTAGCAATAATAGGTCCTTCGGGCTGTGGTAAAACTACGCTTTTAAGATGCATTTGCGGCCTTGAAGAGTTAGATTCGGGCAAAATATTGTTGAATGGYGATGACATAACTAAAATTCCTGCWGAAGAGCGTGGTATTGGTTTACTTTTTCAGAAACCKGTTCTTTATCCTCATTTAACAGTTTCCGGAAATCTTTCACTTGCTTCATTTAATAATCATGATAAAGCTCTTGTCGAAGTAGGTTTGCCTAACTTTGAAGATAGAGATGTAGATACTTTGTCAGGAGGTGAGGGGCAGAGAGTCGCTCTCGCTAGAGCTCTTCTTGCGAATCCAAATGTCTTATTGTTAGATGAGCCATTTAGTGCATTAGATTTAGACATGTCAATTAAATTAATAARTGATGTKAGAGCTTTGCTTAAAGATCGYAGCTGTCCTGCAATATTAGTAACTCATAACATAGAGGAAGCAAAGCTTTTTTCWGATAGAATGATTGATTTGTCAAAKATATAGCCTATCTYATTWTTGGTGAAATAAAACAAAATTTCCGMGGATAAGRAGTATATTTCCACTGTGACATTGGATTTCKACTTTTCCWGATTCGCCRATTTCATTATGAATTCCTCTTCCTCCCATTTTTAGTTTTTCATGATCTAATTCCCATCTTGCCCCTTGGATACTAACTCTKGCYTCAGGGACWGAAATTAGAGAAAATAAGGTGCCTTTTTCATCTTCTATGATTTCTAAATCTGAAATACATTTTACGGTGAATTTATCATCAATAAGTTCAATTCKRGAGTCAAAAGCTAGACCTAAAGCAGCAATTGTGTGATCAATTCTTCCTCCTGACCAYCCAACAATTTGAATTTTCTTTGARCCTCTTTCAATAGCATATTCTACAGCTTTCTCTAAATCGGTTTTTTGAATATCTTTGTTTAATATTAACCAATCTTCTAACTTTGTAGCCGTTTTATCAGAAATCGAATCTAAATCACCTATTACTTTATCAGGCAAAATTTCATACTCGAGAAGTCTATCVGCGCCTCCRTCAGCRGCAACAATYAATTTATTCCTAGACAATTCAATTATACTTTTACTCAGCGGCCTGTTTCCTACGACTAGTGCATCCATAATTTATTTTATTAATTTTTTCTTATTCATATTTATTTGTCTNTAGATATCCTTTTCCAAAAAATGTAAAGAGTTTACTTCTTAGTGTATTTTTGGCGATTTTCTTTGAGTCATTTCTATATGTAATTTTTTCATAGATATCCATAAAATTACTACTAGCGTGGTACYTTTTCCTTAATTGGTCATATTTAKTTTTATCAAAGTGTTCCCAAAATTGGTTGTACTCAAAATAGCACGTTGAAAAAAATCCTTTAAACACACCATTAGCAAAAGAAAACTTTTCAAAGGYCTGGTTTATAATTTTTGAATCAATATTACTATTTTTAATGCCATAAATTCCTACGTCYATGATCATGTTATCTTCACAAATATCTTTTCTTCTTGTACTGAATGTYTTATCAGGGTGGTAATTATCTTTACTCGGACAAATCCATAGAGGATACGTTYCAGTCATTTCATCAACTAATTCCAAAGCTTTCCTCAAATTAGATAGCGGTACKCCGATGTCTGTAGTAAGGACGTGCTCGTCTCTCGCATAATCTCCTACAATTTGATTAGCAGCTAAGAAATATTTACCAACATTTAGTCCGNTCTCCTTGAATYATTTTTCTAGGAATTAAAGAATAAACTAGTCCTGCRTAGAKRTAATCTCTTAAYTTATATGGAGTGTAAAGATAATGGCCCCAAAAAGCAGAATAGCTGTATCTTTCTAAATAATCTACGAGTCTCAAATARTTAAAATCTTTTTTATTTGCTATCTGAGCATAAATGCACATGTGCCTTTGTTTTAGAATACTTTTATCTTTTATGATTAATATTTCTTCTTTTCTAACTTCCTTAACAAAATTAGCACATACAATAGTGAAATCATTTTTACTATTTACAAAAGCTTCAATGAAATCATCTTTTTGTTCTTTTATCCTTAGTGAAAAATCTGAATAAAATTCATTGAAAGAGTTATAGTGTAGATAATTTATTTTCACATAATTTTCACAATCTATTAGCTTCATTTTGACTCTTGTGATAATTCCCATTGTTCCATATGTTCCTCCAATACCGTAATACAAGTCTGAATGATTTTTTTTTGAGACATTTCTAACAAGATCTCCATTACCGAGCACAATATCGAAATCTATAACATTATTATTGAAAAAWCCATGGATATAAGAATTAGAGCCTAAAGCTAATCCACCTAAACATCCACCTACTGTAAAATTATCACCYTCAGGTAATGAAGGTACCATTTTCTTTTTAGGTATAGTTTTTCTATTTATCTGCCCTACGCTTACTGAAGCTTCACAATCTATCCAGTCTTYTTCAATAGATAATATAGAATCAAGTTGTGCAGTTTCAATTTTCGTTTGCTTAATTTTGAATTGTAAATCACGATGATTATGCCCTTTTCTAYTCGTTGTAATTAGATTCTTGTTTTTTTCAATAATCTTACAGATTTTTTCTACTTTTTTGTGATAGTTCCTGTATGTCATACTTACATCAAATTGACTTTTCCTGTAATGAAAGGATTTTTTTTCTTTTCATCTCCAAGGATAGTCTTAGGTCCATGTCCTGGATATATGGTTGTATCGTCAGGTAAMGGTAAAATTTTTTGCTTTATACTTTCCATAAGCTCATTAGGATTTCCTCCTGGTAAATCAGTTCTACCTACTGATCCTTTGAAAACAACATCACCTCCAATTAGTACTCCTTTAGTGTAAAAGCACAATGAATCGGGACTGTGGCCTGGGCAATGTAAAATTTCAAACGYAGTATTTCCTATTGTTACGTTATCGCCTTCATTAAGAAATCCACCATGTTCTATCTTTGAGATTTTGTATCCAAATGATGCAGCAATAGGCCCTACGTTGCCGAGCATAGTAACTCCTAGGGGTGAAATTTCTAATTTTAGTTTTAGTCTTTCCATAGCTTCATTGCTTCCAGCAATGTGATCAATATGGCAGTGTGTTGCAATAAGGCGAGTAATRTTCATTCCTTCTAAATCGGCTAAATTTATTATTTTTTCTATTTCATCACCAGGATCAAAGAATATAGTTTCTTTTGATTCTTCATCCATTACCAAAGTTGCATTCATATCTAGAGGCCCCACTGGAATCTGYAAAATTTTTAAAGACATAATTAAAAAATCTTTTCTCCTTCAGGCGCAATTATGGTATTTTCGACATCATGATTTAATGAAATATTAGGGCCAATAATAGAATTGTTAATTGTAGATCCATAAATCTTGCTGTCTGAAAGTATTACCGTATTTGAAATCACAGATTTTTCTATGAATACATCTGGACCAATTATTACATTTGGCCCTATTATAGAATCTACAACTTTGCTTGTTTCGTGAATATGCACTTTATTTTTTAATTCATTATTTTCACTTTCGATATTGATATCTAACAGTTTGAAGTTTGCTTCTAAGTAAGATTCAGGAGTTCCAGCATCKATAAAATATCCTTYAAATGGTATTCCATATAGCCCATTTCCTACTATTTTAGGATAAATATCTCTCTCTATAGATATCTTTTCATTTTCGGGAATTATACTAATTATCTCAGGCTCAAGWATATAAGTTCCAGCATTTATTAAGTTRGATAATTCCTCGCCCTTAGGAGGCTTTTCCTGGAATTTTAATATTTCACCTTTTACTAACTTCACAACTCCAAATCTATTAGGATTCTCAACTTCCCATAGAGCTAATGTACCTTTAGCTTTTTTTGATTTGTGATATTCWATCATTTCGTCTAAATTAATTGAAGTTACAACATCTCCATTGAAAACAGCGGTAGTWCCAGTTATATATTTTTCACAATTCTTCATAGCGCCTCCGGTGCCAAGAGGTTCTTTTTCTGGAACAATTATGACTTTTCTTCCTACATTAGTTTTTTTGAAATATTCAAGCATTTGTTCCAGGCCATAACTTACAGCTAAAATTACCGTATCTATTTTTTCGGGAAGATTTCGTATCATTCTCTCGACCATTGGAATATTGACAAGAGGTAGCAGGGGTTTTGGGATAGTTTTAGTCAAAGGTCTTARTCTTGTACCTAAACCGCCAACTAAGATTATAGCTTCCATATTATTTATTCATCTAAGAAGTGATGTATTAATGTTATGCAGGCTGAAGTTAATAGACTAGTTTCTCCGATTTTCAACTTGTCAAATGATTTGAGTATTTCCATTTCATCATCAGTAGGGTCTCTGTCATCGCCTARTACAAATGTTTCATAATTWGATTTAACTTCTTTATCACCTTTTTCACTCAGTAGAGCTGGTTTTGGTAGCTTTTTAACYAGTTCTTCAAAACTTTCTCTTTGAATGGTTACGCCCGGACTTGTCTCCAGAGGGCCTTTCTTCTCAYTAAGTTTAATTAAACCATTACGTATCAATGCAGCAGTTGACCTTTCATCGGGATTTAGATATTTTATATTTTTACCAGAAAAGTGAATGGTAATGTCAGGTTTAGGTTTTCCTCTTAATGAGAGCCATACGTCAGTGTCTCTTCTAATTCCGTGTGATTTCCATAATGAAGCGGTTATYGATCTTACTAAAACGTCTAATCTCCCAGCACCTCCGCAAATATCATCTAATTTCCAATCAGCTACAGTGTGCGCTCTATGACCAATAATAAGGAAATTTCGTTTAGCCATCATTTCTTCTTTTTAGRCTTCTTTTCTACCATTTCAGCTTCTTGTATCTCTTCTTCAAAGCTCCATTCTTCGGTTTTCAATGTATCGTTATTTTCAGTTCCTTTTAAGCTAAACCTAGCCATTAACATTGCACAGCCAACAAATACAGCCATACCCGGATAAATTGACGGCTCGTTTATGATTCCGAGATAAATGCCGGAGACTGCCATCGCAGCAAGCCCTATACCCATGATAGCTTCTCCAGCAATTAATCCAGAAGCAAAGAGAATGCCAGGTCCATGACTCTTTTCTTTTACTGCATCAAGTTTCATTTTATTTTTCATMTCAAATAAATCCGGATTATTTTTTTCCAATGATTTTTCAAATCTTTTATCAACATACATTTTGATTAATCCTCCTATGAAAATTGGAATTGTCATTTTAAGACTTAGATACATTCCTACGGCTACAGCCATTATTGATATGTCTAACTCTCCATTTTCTTTAATCCAGTATTGGGTTGCAGCTACTATCAAACTTCCCGCAAATAGGAATGCAGGTATCGATCCTTCAAGAAATCCGCCAATTATGAATATAAAATACGAACAAACAAGTAAGTTGACATAATTCTYAGTATGCCTTAATGCTATTAGACAAAAGGCAATACCAGCRCCCATGAATACCATWGCCCAGTCCATACCRCCTTCTAAAATCCCAGTAGTTATACTCGACATTAAAAAYGCTTGAGGYGCAGCAAGTTCACCGTTTAATATCTGTTCGGAAAGAAGATTTAGGACCAAGGGTATTGCTAGTGCACCTGCAGTAATCCCTACAATTTGTCCTATYTGTTGTCTCCAAGGTGTAGCTCCYAAAATATATCCCGTTTTYAARTCCTGTAAATTATCYCCAGATATTGCACCAGCACAAGCTACAAACGCTGCAACWCCGATKACTGCAACTTGTAAATCAGCAGTATTTTCTCCATTGTAAACAAAGCTGTTGAGGAGGGCAAATGTAGTTGCAGTTAATATTACAACTATAATAGTTACTCCAGAAAGAGGGTTGTTACTACTGCCTACAACACCAGCCATGTACCCGGCAACTGCAGAAAATAGAAAGCCAGCTGTAAAAATAATAATAAGAGATAGRATAGCAGGCAGCAGTAGMCCYGAAATTAGCCATACCATGAAGAACATTGGAACTGCCATAGCAAGGCTAGTAATTGCAACAGATTTTGCAGGTAAATCTCTGTCTGTTCTAACTATCTTTTTTTCATCCACGGCTTGTTTCGTAGCTTCGAACATCTCAGTTAYTCCTTTGATGAGAGCTTCACGCATTACCACTAATGTGTACAAACCTCCAACAAGCATTGTRCCAACTCCGGCCATTCGCCTGCGCTCATTCATATGTGAAGCATAGTCTCCATAATTTGCAACATTTCCATTAGCAGCTTCGCTTGAAATATAGCTRATGAATAAATCAGTAGGATTGAGTATGGAACTTGCCACTGGCATTATGAAAATAGCACCTAGTAACCCTCCGAAAAATACAAAACTTGCGATTCCCGGTCCAACGATATACCCTACTCCGAGAAGTGCTGGCGATAATTCAGCACCGAGGTAGAACGTTGTTTTAGATTTTGCATAAGCAACGGATTGATCTAATTTTCCAGTTAGTGTGTAAAATCCATCCCATCCGTGTTCCCNATAATCCAAGACTTACTTGCTTTCCATTTGCAATCACAGATGNAGCAAAGTTTGTACAAYGCTCCGAAAGCAATTCCAATAAAAATGGGCATAACTTGWGTTCCACCTTTCTCACCTGCAACTAAAACTTCTGCACATGCGACACCCTCAGGATACGGCAATTTTTCTTTAACTACGAATATTCTTCGAAGACTGATAGAAAATAAAACTCCAATTGTTCCACCTACAAGAGCGATAACTGCAGTYTTGAGATAAGGAAATTCAGCCCATCCAATTTCACCATTACTTTGGCTATTCATTATTATTAATGCAGGTAAAGTAAARATTACACYGGCAGCTAAAGATTCACCTGATGAAACTGCGGTTTGAACCCAGTTATTTTCTAAGATATTCGTTCCTTTAGAAATATTAGCCTTTTCCAAGCTTCTGAGTACTGCCATAGAAATAACTGCAGCAGGTATTGAAGCACTAACAGTCATACCAACATAAAGCCCCAGATAGACATTTGCTGCAGTTAGTAGAAAACCTAAAAGTATAGCTAAAATGATTCCTTTAGTTGTTATTTCAGGAAGAATTTTTTTGGCTRAAATGTATGGCTTGTGTTCAGCATTTGAAGGCATAACKACATTCCAAGTTTGGCAGTAACATTAATGCTTATGCCCCTCCGTACTTTTTAACCACCTACTCCTTAACGAATATGTGAGCGAAGGCATAACTCTAAAATTCTTTCAAGAGTCAGGCTTCATTAGGCAAACTTGTTCAAAGTGTAAATGCCATTTTTGGTCTTTAGTTGAAARCGNAACTTTGCGGNTGANTGCACCCTGCGTAGNAATACNTCGTTCATCGGGAARCCTTTATTTCCTAAACCAATGAATTTAGATGAAGCCAGAGAAGCCTTTCTAAGATTCTTTGAAAAGAATAAACACACGAGGGTAGACAGGGCTTCAGTAGTTGCACGTTGGAGAAATGACATTTATCTTTCAATAGCTTCAATCGCCGTATTTCAACCTCATGTTACAAGCGGCTCTTCAAATCCACCAGCTAATCCTCTGACCATTTCTCAACCTTGCATTCGTTTAAATGATTTAGAATCAGTAGGTAGAAGTGGTAGACATTTGACTACTTTTGAGATGATGGCTCACCATGCCTTTAACGATGATGAAAAGACATACTATTGGCAAAATGACACTGTCMGATTTTGTCATGAATTTTATACAGAATTAGGTCTTGACGGTTCTAAAATAACTTACAAAGAAAATCCATGGGTTGGAGGAGGAAATGGAGGTGAAGCACTTGAAGTTTTAGCAGGCGGTCTGGAATTAGCAACTTTAGTATTTATGGATCTTGAAGAAGATCCAGAGGGAGAAATAGAGCTTAAGGGTATCAAATTCAAGAGAATGCCTAGATCAATCGTAGACACAGGTTATGGTTTAGAGCGATTAGTGTGGGCCTCTCAGGGTACYTCAACTATTTATGAATCGGTTTTTCCAGATGCAGTTTCATTTTTAACAAAAGAAGCTAATCTAGTCGAAAAGTTAAAATCATCTGGAGCRTTAATTTCTGAAAATGCTAAATTATGTGGAGTATTATCTGTAGATTATGGCTCAGATTTGACAAAATTACGAAACMTGGTTCTAAAGAGACTAAATTCTCAAGGATATGATTTATCTCTGCCTGAATTTATTTCAACAATAGAACCTCTAGAAAAATTATTTGCGATAGTAGACCATTCCAGRGCTCTAGCATTTATGTTCGGAGATGGTATTGTTCCAAGTAATGTTAAAGCCGGATATTTGGCGAGGATGGTATTRAGGAGAACAGTRTTATTATCTAAAGATATCAAYGTTCCGAATATTTTACCTAAAATGGTAAAACACCATATTGATAATTTTTCAGAGACCTATCCCGAATTAAAGCAAAATGAATCACATATACTTGATATGGTTAATCTGGAAATTGAKCGCTTCACACAAACATTGGAAAGAGGACGTAGGGCAGTTAAAAGAGCAATAGATTCAGGCGGAATCGACAAAGAGAAATTACTTGAGTTGTATGATTCRCAGGGCCTCCCTCCATCAGTAGTTAGCRAGTTTTCTGARGAGCAAGGTCATTCAATTGAAGTTCCCGATGGATTTTTAGCAATGGTGGCAGATAGACATGAAGGTGCTTCCAAAAGYAAAAAAGAACCTCAAAAAATTATACCTATAGCACCTACAAAGTTATCTTTTTATCAAGATATGGAAAAACGTAAATTTTCAGCAAAAGTCATTTACTGTGAAAAATCAAAGGTTGCTTTTGATATGACCCTATTTTATCCCGAAGGTGGAGGTCAATTGGGGGATGTAGGTTCTATTCAATGGAATGGGATAAAGAGTAAAGTCATYGATGTTCAAAARATAGGAGATGTAGTATTACATCAGCTTGAAGGTCAAGTTCCTTYAGAAGGYACAGAAATCGTAGGTTTAGTCGAYGATGATAGGCGCTCAAGCTTAAGCAGACATCATAGTGGGACTCMTCTWGAGTCGACGCYGCMKG
>MIZB01000156.1_pt1 | contig 12339 bp, 14 predicted proteins | sample 888171 | NCBI WGS metagenome assembly MIZB01 (sample SAMN05440186, study PRJNA335308) | marine metagenome | isolation source: marine water
TTGTTTCTTCAATAAAACCAGACGAGCAAGGCGAGCAAAAAGTAAGTGCGATGGCCATCACTACAGCTAGTTTAACCGACTCTAACATATTTATAGATTCAATTGGGAATATATATACTTTACACGGGTCACATTTATTTGCAGTCCTCTAGTCAGTTGATTAGTGATTAAAAGACACTTCATGACTAAAAGATTTTATGATGATGCAGTTCAGATAGCAAAGGATAAAGGAAAAAAATTAATGGTGATAGGAGATCCATGTCGAGGTACATATTTTCAGTTCATTTCTGATTGGTTTCCTAATTGTGGTCACGGAGATGTAACAATAGACCTTAATGGTTGTGATAGATGTACTAGAATGGACATTAATGACATGGAGGCCTGGGCACAATTCGGTGATGATTCTTTCGTAGTCATGGAGACAGGTACGCTTTCATTTTCAACAGATATTACTAAAGTAATCACGCAGATTAAACGAGTTTCAGGAGGAGACTTCCTTTCAGCAGGAGGAACGCATGGTTATCTTTGGGAAAATTTCTTGCACAAGACTTATGATAAAAATTTGAATTATCTAACTCATCCATTTGACTTTAGGGAAGACTCTTATCACAAATCAAAGACTTTAGTTGGTAAAGAAGTTTTAGAACTAGAATTTATGAAATTATAACGGCGTGAGGAGTATGTGAATGCAAGCAGGAAGTAATCTCATCCCCACCAGAACCTACCATCCGCATCCTTCCAGTAGACAGAAAAAACTGACTTCATTAAATCTAATGTACTCCATTCCCCATCAGTTTCAACATAATTTAATTTCCTCAATATCGTAATTAAGATTCCCGAAATAATACAAACAACAGGAAGCAAAAATATGACTGTGATTGCACCTGTAGTCCATATACCATATCCGCTAATAAATGAGATTATTAGAACTATTATAAACAATGCAATAAAAATATTCCATATTAATTCGGTTATTTCGTCTAATTTCAAAACCTTCAATTCTTTTTCTTCCACGAATGTTGTATTCTAGACTCAGATATTAACTTTTCTTAAGGCGATAGGATGGCGCGGGGAGGGGGATTTGAACCCCCGTGGGATAAATCCCATTGGATTAGCAATCCAACGCAATGGCCAGACTATGCGACCCCCGCTAGTACGTTCCGACTAAGAAGGCATATAAGGTAATTACGTTGAATAATTAATTATAGCAAGTGGCTAATCAGTCTTAACGATATAATGCCTGAACTTCAGATTATTACTTCAAACAACGGAAAAATAAGAGAGTTTAAGGAAATTTTTGGAGATTCAAAATATCTTCCTGTTCAAAATAATATTGACTATCCTGAGATTCAAGCATCAAGTTTGGAAGAGGTTGTAGATTTCGGACTTTCTTGGCTCGGGGAAAAAATAGAACCCCCGTTTGTTATTGACGATTCAGGCGTTTTCATTGATAACTTTGATGGATTTCCAGGAACTTATACTCGATATATTTATGATACAATCGGCCTCACAGGAGTTCTTAGACAAATGGAAGACGTTGATAATAGAGCATGCACTTTCAGATGTGTATTAGGTTTACTTACAGAATCAGGTGAAAAGCAAACCTTTGTAGGGGAGTGCAGCGGAACTCTGATTAACGAGTTAAGAGGAGAGGGGGGATTTGGGTACGATCCTATCTTTATTCCAGACGGATTTAACAAAACATTTGCAGAATTAGCATCTGAAGAGAAAAACAGAATTAGTCATCGAGGTAAAGCAATGAGAAAATTAATAGATTTTTTATTGCAATAGAATAGTATGGAATACTGTAAACATTGTTCAAAGCCAATTCTATCTGACATAGAATATCAAATATACTGTAGTAGTGAATGTTGGCGCAAATCCAAATCAGGTTCTAATGTAGAAATTAGTGAAACAGACATCGAAAAGAAATCAACACTTTATGTTTGGTCTTCTATTATCTCCATGTTCATTGGCCTTTTTTCACTCCTAATGCTTACAGCAACAGTTGTTAACAGCGAAGAAGTATTTCTTCCTCTATTCACAATTTCAGCCGGTGTCTTAGTTCTAGTTGTCCTCCAAAATATACTTCCTAAGGAAGAAATTAAGGGATTATTATCTTTTGAAAATAATGTAGACACATGGAAATTAATTGGCTGGGTTCTTTTACTTGATATTTTCGTTATATTACCACTTCATGCAGCTTTCACACTTATAGTATTCCCCGATGCAGAACAGCAGGAAGTAATCAATTTATTCAATGAATCTTCTGGATTTTCCCTTGTAATCCTGGCCCTTACGGTTTCTGTATTTACTCCATTTGCTGAGGAATTTTTGTTTAGAGGATTTATCTTAACGATGCTGTTGAAGCGTTACAGTCCGATTGTATCAATAGTAATATCTTCATTTATTTTCTCTATAGCCCATGAACCAATTGCTATGGCTTTAGCATTTGGTGGCGGATGTCTATATGGTTGGTTAAGAGTTAAAACTGGAAGTATTTATCCAAGTATGATAGCTCACGCAATCTGGAATGGATTTATCACGTTAGTAGTTATTTTTGCATAATCTATTATAACAGCATGAAATTCATATAATTGTGAAGCACGTCTTAGTATGTGTGGCATGGCCGTATGCCAACGGCCCTTTGCATTTGGGGCATATGGCTGGTTGTTATTTGCCACCAGACATATTTGCAAGATACCATCGTCTAAAAGGTAACAAAGTCTTAATGGTTAGTGGAAGCGATATGCATGGTACACCAATCACAGTTACAGCTCAACAAGAAGGTAAAACTCCAGAACAAGTAGCGATGGAATATCACAAGCTTAACAGCGATTCAATTGAGCGAATGGGAATTTCTTTTGATCTTTTCAGCCACACTCATACCGAAGAGCATGCTGAAGTTGCTTTATCTATTCTAAAAAAGTTAGATGATAACGGTTACATCGAGCCCAGAATCTCAGAGGAGCCTTACGATCCTATTGCAAATCAATTTTTACCAGACAGATATGTAGAAGGAACGTGCCCTCATTGTAACTATGACTCAGCAAGAGGTGATCAGTGTGATGATTGCGGTAAAACTTTAGATTCTAAAGAACTAATTAATCCACGTTCTAAATTAAATCCAGATGCTAAGATTGAGTTCAGAGAGACTGAGCATTTATTTTTCAAATTATCTGAATTTAGAGATGTATTGTTAGAATGGTTATCAGAAGGAAAAGAGCATTGGCGTCCTTCAGTTATTAATTTTACCAGAAATTGGCTCAAAGAGGGATTAATTGATAGGGCAGTTACAAGAGACCTAGATTGGGGGATCGAAATACCAAGGGAAGGTTATGAAAATAAGAGGATGTACGTTTGGTTTGAAGCCGTAATGGGTTATTATTCAGCTTCAGTACATTGGGCAAAAAACCAAGGGAAGCCAGACGAGTGGAAAAAATGGTGGGAAAATGAAGATTCAGAGCATTACTATTTCATGGCTAAAGATAATATTCCTTTCCATACAATAATTTGGCCAGCTATGCTTTCAGGCTGTGGTTATAAGTTACCATACGATGTTCCAGCTAACGAATATTTATTATTAGATTCTTCCCAGTTTTCTAAATCAAGAAGGCACGCAATTTGGATTCCTGATTACCTTGATAGATATGATCCTGAATTATTACGATTTTACTTAGCATCCATTATGCCTGAACAAAAAGATGCTAATTTCACATGGGAAGATTATGTAACTCGCATAAATACTGAATTGATAGGCAATTATGGTAATTTAATGTACAGAGTAATGTCATTTGCGAATAAAAATTTCCCAGAGGGACTATCGTCAAAAAATCCTGTCAATAATGAATTAAACGAAAAGACAAAAATAGCTTTTGATAAAGTGTCTGAAGCTTTAGAAGCTTGTAAATTTAAGAAAGCATTGCAGGCCATAATGGAATTGTCCCAAGCAGGAAATATAGCGTTAAACGATGCAGCCCCATGGAAACAAGTTAAGGCAGATAGAGAAGCTTGTGAAACGACTCTAGTTCAATTCTTAAATTTTTCTAGTAGTTTATCTGTTTTAATGTCACCGTTTTTGCCAGAATCATCCCAGAAAGCGTGGGATTTCTTGGGTAAAGACTCTAAAATTGAAGATTTAGGTTGGAATTCAGCACTTGACTTTCAAGACAGTTTTGAATTAAAACAACCCCTTCCCTTGTTTACAAAATTAAATATGGAAGAAATATTGGAGAAAGAAATGCCACCAGAAGAAACAAACGAGCTAGCTAATGTCAAACCTGAAGTCACTTTTGATGATTTTAAGAAATTAGACATACGAATTGGAACCGTTGAGAAGGTTCAAGAACATCCTAATGCAGATAAGCTGTGGCTTCTCGACGTTAATTTTGGAGGACCAGTCAAGAGGATTGTAACTGGGCTAAGAGGTATTTACGAACACAAAGATTTATTAGGAAAAAAAATTGCTGTTTTAGTTAATTTAGCACCTGCAAAATTTAGAGGTGAGCAATCAAATGGTATGTTACTCGCTGCAGAAGGAGAAGGAGTAGTTAGCTTACTAGAACCAGATAAAGACATAGAAGACGGTAGCGAAGTCCATTAATTTTTTTAAATGAAAATAGGGGTAGTTGGAGCAGGAATTTCAGGCTTAGCTATTTCTTTAGCTGCAGAAAAAGCGGGACATGAAGTAGTTATTTTTGAATCAGAGAGCGATATCGGAGGTAGAATGTCTTCTATACGTTTCGGCCCATACATAATCGATATTGGTTTTCATGTATTACATACAGCTTATCCCGCATTACATCGATGGATTGATTTCAGTAAACTCGAATATAAAGAAATGGAAAAATGCACAGAAAGTATTGATCCTAACACTGGGAAGAGAAAATTACTTGCAGATGCAATAAGCATGCCTCTCAAGCTTTTTCCAACGTTGAGAGCGACAGGTTTACGTGATGGCCTCAGACTTTTGAGATGGAGGTTAGCCTCAAACAGGAAAGATATCGAGTTACCTCTCGATTTTAAATCTAAAAATATTATGGATGGATTTAACGAAAGGGGATTCTCAGATGATATTGTTCAGAATATTCTTCGTCCTTTATTTGCAGGAATTACTCTAGATCCAGATTTGGAAGAACGTATGAGTTTCGCTTCCTTTACTTGGGCAGCAATGAGTTTGGGCTCAATGATTATGCTAAAGGGTGGCATTCAAGCAGTTCCTAACCAATTAGCCAACAAATTAATTAGTACGCAAGTACGTCTAAATTCTAAAGTTGACACCGTGTCATCAACAACTATTACTTGTAACGAGCAAACAGATAACTTTGATAAAGTAATTTTAGCTATTCCGCAAAACGTTAGCTTCCAACTTTTAAATCGTAAACCGGTGAAAAAGGTAAAGAAAACCGCAACAATTGTGTTTAAGTCCTCTAAAAATCCATTATCTAAGCATAGATTACTGATTAATGAGAAATATGGTTTGAACGGGAATAAAATTCTCCATGCCCACTCACACCCCTATCATCCTCAGTTAGTAATTGCAACAGTTATTGGAAAAGATTCAGATACATTAAAAGATAATCAGGACGAAATCCTATCGGAGTTCGAGACTTGGTTTGGTAAGCAAGTTAGAGAATGGGAGTTCGTAACAGTTACTAAAGTAGATAATGCATTGCCTTTGATAGATACTGAGCACATAGGGAGAATCAGAGAGCCTATCTCTGAGAAAGGAATTCTACTCGCCGGCGATTATACGACTCATCCTTCAGTTCAGGGAGCTTTATTTTCCGCTGAAAGAATAATTGATCATCTAAATATCCCAATTCCTGACAAAACAATAAATGCAACCTCTTCTCAAACGTAATTAGGGCCTGTAGCCTAGCCTGGAAGGGCGTCTGGCTTCTAACCAGAAGATCCAGGGTTCGAATCCCTGCAGGCCCGCCACGCATTTTAGAAGGGTAATTTTGATAAATCTACGTTTCCACCTGTTAAAATAATTCCAATAGTTTCTATATTTTCTAATCTTTTAAATTCAGGAGTTAAAACAGCTGCAAGTGGAGTTGCGCAGCTAGGTTCGATAATGATTTTCATTCTTTCCCAAATTAATCTCATAGCGGTAACGACTTCTTCATCATCAACAGTAATTATGTCTTCTAAATGGTCTTTCAAAATATTCCAAGTATTTTCTCCCATACTTGTCAAAAGCCCATCGCAAATGGTATTCGGATTTTCCTGAGGCAAAAGTTTACCTTCCTTCAAAGATCTATATGCGTCATCTGCACCTTTTGGTTCGGCACCAAATAATCTAACATTAGGTAGCATGTCTTTGGCAGCAATACACGTTCCCGACATTAGTCCACCGCCTCCGATTGGAGCACAAATGGCATCCAAATCTCCGACATCTTCTATTAATTCTAACGCAGCTGTACCTTGTCCTGCGATTACTTTTGGTTCATTGAACGGGTGAACAACATATGCGCCCGTCTTTCCAGCAATCTTTTCTAATGTTTCTCTTCTTGCTTTCAGAGTAGGTTTACATAGAGTTATTTTAGCATTGTATCCTTCTACGGCTTGAATTTTAACTTTAGGAGCATTTTCGGGCATAACAATGTATGCTGGAATATTACGTTTCATCGCAGCATATGCTACGGCTTGGGCATGGTTTCCACTACTGTGGGTACAAACTCCTTTTTTAGCTTCTTCATCACTTAGAGAGGAGATGGCATTCCATCCGCCTCGAAACTTGAATGCACCTATTTTTTGGAAGTTTTCGCATTTAAAGAATATTTTTTTACCAGTTAATTCATTAATAGTTTTATTGGTAAGTATAGGAGTTCGATGTCCGTGACCTTTAATTCTTTTTGATGCAGCAATCACATCTTCCATTGATGCGGCATATTTTCCCATTATGTTATTTAATTAGATGGCTTGTAAAAAAGGTTGATACGTATGTTTTCCGTCGTATTCACGATTAATATTTGTCTTTCTTTTTTTTAAAAAGGGTATTTAAACCTTTAAATAGGCCCTTTATATACACAGTTCTCCGAGGAGGAACTATGGCAGAAATTATAGTAGTAAACGTGGTAGCCAGTGCATCAATTGGTAAAGAATTGATGCTTCAAGATATAGCTTTTCAGTTAGAAGGAGCAGAGTACGATCAGGATAGATTTCCAGGTTTGATTTACAAACTAGCCGAACCTAAAACTGCAGTATTGATATTCAGAAGCGGTAAAGTTGTTTGTACAGGTGCAAGATCAATTCCAGATGTTCATGTTGCAATAAACAAGGTTGTTGATGAATTAAGAGTTTTAGATATGCCTGTTAAGGATGAACCAGATATTGTAATTCAGAATATTGTAGCAACAACTAATTTGGAATCTACACTTAATTTGATTCAGATTGCAATGTCATTAGGTTTTGAAAATGTAGAATACGAACCTGAAGCATTCCCTGGTCTAGTTTACCGTATGGACGACCCAAAAGTTGTTCTTTTATTGTTCGGTAGCGGTAAGATGGTGTGTGTCGGAGCTAGAGAAGTCAATAACATCAAAGACGCAGTTCGAAACATTAAAGAAGAGCTATCAACAGCAGGTTTAATGAGGACATAAGTCCATGATTAGTATAGAGCAATTGATTCAACGATTAGAGGCTTTACACGAAGAGAATAATGATCAAGCATTAGAAGTATCAATCGATATTTTCAATCGTTTAAGGCGTAACATTTCGGGACGCAATACTCTTTATGGGTATCTCTCAGATGACATGTGGCGCGATTTAGAGTGGTGAATAAATGAGTCAAACATCAATTCAAGAAATTAGGACTTTGAAAGTAGGCAGATACATTGTCATAGACGATGAACCATGTAAATTAGTTGAATACGTTACATCTAAACCAGGAAAACACGGTGAAGCAAAAGCTCGTATGGTTGCTATTGGTCTTTTCGACGGTCAGAAAAGGTCGTTGGTACATCCTGTAAAACACAAGGTTCACGTACCTCAAGTAGATCGCCGTAAAGCTCAAGTTTTAGCCAATTTAGGTTCTGAAATTCAGATGATGGATTTAGAAGATTATAATACATTCAATGTGCCCTTATCAGTCATTCCAGAAAAATTCCATGGAAATATGGAACCTGGAAATGAAATAGTATATCTATCAGCTATGGGTAGAGTTCTGGTAACAGACTAACGTGACAGAATTCTTTGCAGACGCAGAGTCATCATTTGATAATTCGAATTTTGTATATTATGGCTATCCTTATGATGGAACAGCTTGTTTTAGAAAGGGAGCTTCTTTAGCCCCTGATGAGATACGCAAACATAGTTATAATTTTGAAACTTATTTATTGGAGTTAGGAGTAGATATTACAGATGTTTCTATGAATGATTGGGGAAATATTGATGTTTCCTCAGATCAAGAAAAAAATGAAACAGCAGTAGAAGAGTTAGTCTCTAAAATTGTTAACGCAAATAAATTCCCCATAGGTTTAGGTGGCGAGCATTCGTTGACTCCTCCTGCAGTCAAAGCGTTACATGCAAAATATCCTACTTTATCGGTTGTAATTTTAGATGCTCATTTAGACTTTAGGAAAGAATATGAGGGCAATCCTCTCTCTCATGCCACCGTAACTAGGAGAGTTAGTGAAATAGTTGGTATAGAAAAAGTACGCCCAGTAGGTATTCGCTCGGTATCTCAATCTGAAATTTCAGAGGCTAGGTCAGTTGGATTGAACTTTTTGGAATCTGGTTGGACTGAACTTAGGGAATATTTATCAGACGTTATTGAAGACTTAGAAGGGCCGATTTATTTGAGTTTAGATATGGATGCCGTAGATCCAGCATTTGCACCGGGAGTGGGAACTCCTGAACCTTTGGGTATGACACCTTATGAAATAATACAGACAGTCAACTTCTTTGCAGATAGAATAGTAGGTTTTGACTGTGTTGAAGTTTGTCCACCTCATGACAACGGCAATACTTCTGCGCTTGCTGCAAGGCTAATTCGTCATTTAGTAGGTGCAGTATGGCAATCTCAGCAAAGATTCAAATAAATTCAGTATTCAACAGGTACAGGATCTAAACTTCTCCACATGTACCAAGTTGCTATAGAGCACCATGGGCTCCACTTTTCCTTGAATTTCATTAATTTTTCTTTGCTAAGCTTTTCCTTGTTATTATAATGTAGGTTAATTGCATTAACTAATCCAATGTCTCCGAGTGGTAAAACATTAGTTCGACCCAATCTAAAAATGAGAAACATATCTGCAGTCCAAGGGCCAATTCCTTTAATTTTACACAATTCATTACTTACTTCCTCATCGCTCATATCTTCCCAATCTAATTCAGATAGGTTAGCATTTACAATGTTCATTATATAATTCGATTTAGTGTTGGAAAGCCCGGTTTTTCGCATGTCCTCAATGCTCAATTCTAGGAGGTTATTTTCTGTTATTGAATTATTGCATGCTTCATCGAGTCTGTTCCAAATTGCATCTGCAGCCCTTACTGAAATTTGTTGCCCTACAACCGACCTCACTAGTGTGTGCAAGGTGTCATTTTTCATTTCCATTCTTTCTTTAGGATAATCAGTAATAATTTTTGCAATAATGTCATCATTTTTACTTAAATCTGTCACTGCTTTATCCCACTCAGCAAGCATATTCATTTAGTTTGAATACCGCGTACCTAAAATAGAGCTACGTTGGTGGAAAATGTGTGCGGGGGTCGCATAGTCTGGCCAATTGCGTCGGGCTCAAAATCCGATCCTTAGTGGTACGTGGGTTCGAATCCCTCCCCCCGCACCATTACAGTTCAATTAAACATCTTTTAACAACATTTCCATCGATTAAATGTTCCTTTACTATTTCAGGAATGTCTTTCTCTGGATTCATAACAGAATACCAAACGCCTTCAGGGTAAATTACGATAGTTGGTCCCTGCTCACAAAAGTCTAAACACCCAGCAGAATTTATTCTAATGTTTTCTTTTGCATAATACTCTAATTCCTTTTTGAATAATGTTTTTATGTCATCTTTACTTTTTCTGTAACAGCACTCTCTTGGATGTCCACTATCTCGTTTATTTTCACAAACAAATACGTGCTTATCAAAACCAACTACTTTTCTACCTTTCGGGTCTTTCATTGCAGTTCTCTTAGCCACAATTCGTGAAAATAGGTGTCATTAGTCAGTTCAGGATGAAATGTTAATGCCATATTTTTTCTATCTGTACACGCTACTATTTCACCTTTGCAAAATGCAATAGGTTTCGAATTTCCTACTTTCGCTATTGCTGGAGCTCTGATGAAAACGCCTCTAAAATTTGGATAATCTTCAATTTCCAATTTTTCTTCAAATGAATCTATCTGTCTTCCGTAAAAATTTCGATCAATAACATAATCCATTTTTTCAAATGTAATATCATCGCTTTTACCTAATAGTATGGCTCCAGCACAAGTTCCCATGATTGGTACATCACTCTTCATTATGAAATCCCAAAGATTAGCATTAACAAGTAACTTGCGCAGCGTAGTAGATTCACCACCAGGCATAATTAAGCCATCAATGTCTCTTATGTCTTCAGTATTTCTTACTTCCTTATTACTAATATTTAGTGAATCCAAAGCTGCGCAATGTTCCGAAACTGCACCTTGAAGAGCTAATACACCGATAAGCATAAATTGAATAGAATTTTACCCTTAAAATAGCTTCTCATTTTTTCTTTTAAAAAAATAAATGCCAACCTTTATAATATATTGGCGTCATGTATGTAATCCTTCAACGGGCTAAAACCTGTTGATTTAAGGACTCAACCAAGGTGTGTACATATGCAAGAAACCTATAAAATAGAAAAGAGAGATTGGGCTGCAACCCTAATGGCTGTTGTAGTCGTCGTGACTATGGTCACCAGTACGTTCGTACTGTTTGCACCAGAGGCATCGGCAAGAACCGGAAGCGATAGCTACGGTTATACTTTTAAAGATTCAGCAGAAACTGATGGTCCGGCTTATGCTTGGACAGATATTGTAAGTAGTGGAACAAAGCTACTTGGCAGTACAACAGATGGGTCACAAGGTCCATTTAACATCGGATTTGATTTTGAATTTTATGAAACCTCGTATGATAAGTTTTACAACGGAGGAGATAATGGGTATATTTCATTTGGAGGCGTTGTTGCTAACAGATGGACTCCTTACTCAATTCCTTCAACACAACTTCAGCCAGACTCAATTATTGCAGGATGGTTTGACGGTGGTTTTTGTACATCTAGAAATCCTAACTCTGGAGTTTATTATGAAACAGTAGGAGATGAAGGATCAAGACAATTAATTATACAAATGCAAGACCAAGTATACTGGAGCGCTAGAGATGGCAGTTCATACTGTAATAGTGGAAGTGCCTGGGCAACCAATACGCTCACTTGGCAAATTATTTTGAGTGAAGGTTCAAATGCTATTACTTTACAGTATAAGGATGCAACCGGTGGTTCTCCTTATGATAACGAATATCTGACTGCAGGTATTCAAGGACTAAATGGCGGCACTCAATATGGTATTCAATACAAATACAGATCTACGCCTTCTACCACTATTGCAGATCAAACTGTAGTAGAGTTTTTACCACCACCTCCAAAGAGGAATGACTTGAAGTTGTCAGCAACAACAATTCCTGAACCAATGTCATTGGCTGAAAACAATATCTTAGGTGCAACTGTAATGAATAACGGTGTTAACTGTGACACGGCAGGATCTTGTACGCCAGTACCAGAAACCGACGTTGATGTTTCAGCTAGCATTTTTTCAGTTAAAGAATCAACGACTGAATATGATTTCAACGACAGATCCGATGCTGAAGGGTGGACTCACTCCGGTATTGATGGAGCTTCAAGTAAGTGGACTCAAGCACTGAATGATGGTGTTGGAAATTACAACTATGGTGAAGAAGGAACTGACGATGGTTCATGGTCTTCAGGACGTAAATCAACAACTTTCAGCGGATTGTTCAGCGATAATCAAAGAATTCACTACGATGGAACAGATATAATCGTAGCGGATGACGGATCTAACTCCGTTAAGAAAATTGACACTACAGATAATTCTGTAACTACTATACTCGGACCTGACCTAACAAATCTACGAAATGTTCTTGATGTAACTTCTGATGAAGATTATTATTATACATTGGCAAGAGCATCCAGTACTTATTCCTCAACAACACGCATATGTAAATGGGATAGAGACGATGGTTCAATGGTAGGAACATGTTCAACAGCAGGAAGATATGGTACAGCTTTATCTATCTATGAATCTGCAGATGAATTATTCCTTCTTCAGACATCATCAAG
>MIZB01000081.1_pt1 | contig 12288 bp, 9 predicted proteins | sample 888171 | NCBI WGS metagenome assembly MIZB01 (sample SAMN05440186, study PRJNA335308) | marine metagenome | isolation source: marine water
GAAATAACAAAAGGTCAATTATTGGCATATCATTTGGGAAGGGCGAAAGATAAAGGAGAAGCTACACCTGAGATGATTTCATTAGGTAAAATGAATAATGTTGATATTGCATTACAAATATCTAGAACCTCAAGAGATATCCATGGGGCTAACGGCATTCTTAATGAATATCCAATTATGAGGCACATGGCTAATTTAGAAAGTGTATACACTTACGAAGGAACTCATGACATTCATAACTTAATTCTTGGAAGATGGATAACTGGCCTTCAAGCTTTCGAATAATTAAAGAGTACCTGGACTAGAAATAGCTTCATTCCATTCGGAGCAATCGTAGCACTCTCTAGCTAATGATTTACCATTTCCATCAGCTCCATCCTCTGATGTGTAGCTAAAGGCATCATTATACGAATTTTTTGATAAAAGTATAGTTTCAGAGCTTCCTAGGCCATTGCCTATAGCAACATCCTCAACCGAGAATACATAATTGTAGTCCACGTATGTTTCTCTAAAAGTCGATGGGGATGATGTTAATATTCCAATACTTTTTGCAGGAATGGTAATAATTTCATTTTCACTAGAGACTATGTTATCTTTTTGATCATCATCAGCAATTGTCCAACTACTTACAAAGATCGCTATATCGTTTGGATTGTAAAACTCTACCCATTCATAGTCAAAACCATTGTTTTGTGGGCTGTACATTACTTCTGTCAGGTAAAGATTACTGGTTGGAGTATCTCCCTCGTAAATTGTAACGGTTAGCAAAGCAGGAACCGTCTTAGTTCCATCATTGTACAGTAAATATCTCTGTGATTCAAAGCTTACTGTAGCTGTATTTGGATTTCCACCCCAGAGACAGACAGTTTCTTTAGGAACTAAAGTTTGTACTTCGATTCTCAATTGCTCAGTAACTCCCAGTTCTTCTTTAAGAGGATAATATGGAAATTTACTCAAAGAAGAGCATTTATCTGAGTCAATTTCTCCGTTTGCGTTTAAAATTCCGACTGTGGTCCCGTTGCGCAATTGAACTACACCTGTACCGAATTCGTTGTCTTCCCAATTTGTAGAGCTGCCAATCGAGCCTTGTGATCCGGTTAATTCAGAAATTACTTCTCTTGCCATGACTATGTTATTATCATTTTTATTCAAGTCAATTCCAATTCTGAAGTTCATAGAAGATGTGAAAGCTTGCAAAATTATTACGAATACTGTTAGAGCAATAGTGAACTCAATGACGTGTGTAACGGCATCTTCTTCTTTAATATTTCTTCGATTCATCCTCTGACTTCCCTCTTGAAAAGCTTGGTCGCAGTTCTAAGACAGGTTATAGGCCATAAGACTAGTGCCAATAAAATTAACCATCCAGGAATACCTTCCAGATCTATGGCTAAAGTTCTATGAGTTAGTAATCCTACTGCGAATTGATAAACGTATCCAGGATTAAGCATTCCCATATGAGATGCAATACTTTGAAATTTAGGATCATTTTCAAAATCATCAGCAGTTACGTCAATACCTAATGCAAATGAGATTGCATAAATTAATAAATTCCATACAACGGCAAATAATAGCCACATTCCTAGTCCATACATTACCACATCAGTACCGCTTCTAGCAGCTATAGCAAAGCATAGTTGAAAGCAAACTAGCGTAAAAATCATTATTTGTCCACAAACGATAAAAGCGATTATTCCGCTTAAAGAAGGGAAATCTCCGGCGTTAATCATAAACATTAAACCTAAAATTTGTGCCACAAGTGCAGGAATGCCAACGACTAGAGAGAGCCCCACTGCTTTTCCTATTACTATGGTTTCCCTGTTTATTGGTTTAGCAAGTAAAATATTGAGTGTATTTGCTTGCCTTTCTTTATGAAAAGAATCCACAGATACTCCAATTGCAGCTAATGAGACTACAAAGAAAACAAAGAAACATAGTTGTTGTAGTGCTCCGTTAGCATTTTGTACAAAGAACGCAGATTCTGGATCTCCATTTTGTAAATCGCCTAATAACCATCCCATTCCAATAATAAATAATGTAAATATTACGCCGAGTACAATCATTCTTGGTGACTTTATTCCCTGCTTAAGCTCAAATTTTGCCAAGTGCCAAACTAATCCAGTTTGTTCTCTTAGGTTTGTAACTCGTTTCAGCGAAAGATAAAGACCTGTAAAGAAAATTAATAATTCAGCTGTGAAAAAATAGTTGTCTTTTGATGATGATAGGTTTATGTCTTCGGCTTCAGCAACCCATCCCTCCCTTACTAATGTTATTATTTCACCATTATTATCAAACGTTGAAACATTACTAACTAGTGTAGCTTTAATTGTAATTATTTCACTTACAAAGAATTGTTTAGATAGGTCATCATTAACTAGGATTCTAATTCCACTAACATTTAGCATGGTTTTTCCATATAAGTCTTCAGAATAAACAAGAGCTTCACCTTCAGAATATTTGCCCGGAACAAACGTATCATTTCTGTAGACTTCAAATTTTGGTGCAGTTCTCAAAATTCCCTTAAATGTGATACTATCTCCAACTTCCTCTTCAAAATCTATAGTCCAATTGTTTCCATTCTTAGTAATTTGCTTATTACCCCAGATTTCATCGGGATTGGTTTCTGTAGTTGATACCCAATAAGCTTTGTGAATTATTGCAAGACTGATCACTAAAACTAAAGACATAATCAATGGATGCCAAGTCTTTTTCTTATTCCAGCTATCTTTTGATTTCAGAATATATTTATCTTTAAGGCCCAATTAATCACCGCCTGTTTCTTTAAGGAATATTTCTTCCAGTGAATTTTTCTGTGGTTCTATTGAAAAAATTTGTATTCCTTTAGACACTAAAAAATCCGTGATCCAAGGAATGTTTTCCTCTTTTAATTCTAAAGTAATTTCTTCATGTTTTCCGTTATTTTTTTGTTTAATACTTTTAATTTTTTTGTTTTTAGTAAGTTCCTTTGAAATTTTTTCCGGGAACTCTTTCACTTTTAGTAGTAGCCTAATTGATTTTTTCTCTATTTCCTTACGAATGCCATCAATAGACTCCTCTCGAATTAATTTTCCATTATTTATGATTCCTACATGTGAACATATTTCTTGAACTTCTGTAAGAACATGTGAACTAAGTATAATTGTTAATCCTTTTTTATTCAAATCCTTAAGAACAATCCGTAGAGCTTTTACTCCTCTAGGGTCAAGGCCTGATGTTGGTTCATCCATTACTAATATTTCAGGTTCATTCAGTAATGCAATGCACAAGGCAAGTCTCTTTTTCATTCCTAGCGAGTATTCACTAACTCTTCTGTTTGAATCTTTTTCTAATCCTAATTTAGCAAGTAGAGCCTTTCCTCTTTCCTCTATTAAATCATCACTTAAGTTATAAAATCCTCCATAAAATTGTAATGATTCTTTAGCAGTTAGTCTTCCATACAGTCCAACTTGTTCAGGCAAGAATCCTATTTTATTTTTAAAATAAAGTCCGTTTCCTTTAATATTTTTACCATCAATAATAATATCTCCACTATCTGCCTCTAATATTCCGATTATACATTTTATTGTGGTAGTTTTTCCAGCTCCGTTTGGCCCTAAAAAGCCGTAAATTTGACCTTTCCCAACATTCAGATTAAGTCCATTAAGTGCTGAAAACTTTGAAATCTCTTTACCGATTAGATTATACTTTCGGTATGCCTTTTTGACATTCTCAATTTTTAAGAGATTTTGAGTCACGTTATCTTACCATTGATTGATGTTATAAAACCACATCGTCTTGCTTGATTGTGGTTGAATACTGGAGATATCCATTTTTGCCATCTGCCAACAGCTATTTAGAAGGTTTAACCCTTGATTCTTTACTCGAGGATTATTTTTATTCTGAAGCAAGAGCACTAGCTGTGGCTAGGTTAGAAACTTCTGCAACTACAGGTTTGATAGACGTTGAGGGTCCTCCTGTTAACGATGAGGCAGATATTGTTCTTGGTTATGTAATATCTCGTTTAATTTTGGCAGCCGCTGACAATCAAGCATTGATTAACTACGTTGCATTATCTGAAGCTAGAAGGGCTGAGAAGTTTTTCGACACAGAAACTGATGAAGATCTAGTTAAAGTAGTAAATTCTTTAGAAATAATTAATGTATCGCTGGACGGCAACAAGTTTAGTATGAATTTCGTAGATTATGTTAAAGCAGCTTCAAAATTGAGAGAGGGTAATTGGAAACTTGCAAACCGTGGCGTTCAAAATGGCACAGTCACTTTAGATCGTGAAACCTTAGTGAGATTGATGCGTGAAGTGATTCGTCAACATCTTGAAGAATTACCTGAAGCGCCAGTAGAAATTAAAAATCAATTTGAGGGTCCAATAACAGAACTGATAGGTAGTGTTTCCAAAGCATTCGTTGAGAGGATTGGTAATTTAGAAAATGTGGTAGGTGAGCGTCAAGCTGAGGCAATGAAAGAATTAGGCCGTTTTGATTTAGCTAAAGCACCTCCATGCTTTAATATGAATTTGTTAGATTTACAAGCTGGTGTAAATTTAGCACACCCCTCACGTTTCTTCATAACTACTTTTCTTTCTTCTCTTAATCAAGATTCGGAATCTGTAATGAGATTATTTGCTACTGCTCCAGATTTCAAAGAATCTTTTACAAGGTATCAAGTTGAGCACATTTCAGGTAAGACATCAGGAACTCAGTATAATGCTCCAAAGTGTGATACTTTAGTCTCTACTGGTGTATGCCCCGGCCCAAATGCCCTTTGCCGATTGATTAAGCATCCTTTGAGCTACTACAGAGTAATGGCTGAAGCTGAGAGGCCTAATAAATCAAGACTCGAAAGAATTTTACTTGCAGCCCTTGATAAAGAGTCATATCCCAAAAATTTGATAGAACAGAATTTAGATAAATTAAAAGAATTTAATTTTGATTATCCTGATGGTCTAAAGAAAACTAAATTATCATCAGCGATTAAAGAAAATAAGCCTAGTTTGGTTGAGGTTAAAATTTCGTATTTTAATGGTAGAACTTATTCGGTTGATCTTCCAGGTGAAGAAAAGAAATTGTGGATTACAAAGGCTGCAATGAGTATAACAGACAGTAACGTAGATTACGAATGTCTTCCTTTGACGGATTGGAAAGTAGCCCTCCCCATAGAAGAAAGTCATTTCAAATCAAACAAAATTAAGTTAATAGTTAGGCCTTTAGAAATTAAATATGATACTAATGAGACTAGGCGAAGTTTAATTATTTTAGATACAGTTAAGGAAGATTAAACTCTAATTCTTCTACCACAACTACAGATAAATTTAGTTGTATTTTCATCAACCGTGTGCACTTTGCTACATGAAGGGCAGCTTACAGAGATCATACCTTTTGGTGCCTTAACCTCAGGTTGACTTGTCTCAGTTTTAGTTGAAGGTCTCTTTACTAACTTTTTAGCAACACCTTTCTTTGCCACACGCTTCTTTACAGCCTTTTTCTTCACTGGAGCAGCAGCCATTGATTTTTCGTCTTCGTCAGAGTCATCATCTTCTTCATCAACTTGTGAGCCGATTGAGTGAGTTCCAGTAAGTTCGTCTAGAATTTTTCTTTCATCAAAGTCACTGTCATCTTCTTCATCATCAAAGTCATCTTCATACTCATCATCTTCTTCCTCGTCTTCCTCATCTGAATCATCTCCAGTTCCTTCTAAACGTTTCAGTTTTTTAGATTCACTTGGTAAATCAGATTTGTGCCCGACTCCGGTTAAACTTTTCTTTAAAGGGTCAATTGATTCGACAGGTTTGTACAGATCTGCAGTAGTATCTTCTGGAGCTAGAACAAATGTGTAAATTCCAACTGAAAGAAGTATAATTACTAGAAAACCAACAACAATGATAATTAAATTATCTTCAACTTCTGCAGGCAATTCAAATGAAAATCCGCCTGAATCACCGCTATTAGATTCTTGGGTGACTAGAGTTATTTCAACAATTGCACTCTTAACAATATCATTACTATTATTTCTTAAAATTATGTCAAATTCTACAACGCCATCATATCCTTTGAATCTTGTATCAGAGCTTCTGAATTTAGATAAATATTCATCATATCCTGGATCTGAGCAAGTATCACAAAGTGGCTGAAATTCAGGGTAGCCAATTACGGACTCTCTAGGATCTTCAGCATTTCTAAAATTTACATTAATAGTAATTGACTCAACTGTATTGTTATTTCCCGCTTCTCTGTATGCACCTTTTAGTCGAACATAGAGATTTAGGTTTGTACCTTCTTGAATAATAGTTTCATCTTCGCTAACCACTAAATCTTCTGAGCTATTTACAGAGACTTCAAGTAGGCCAGCACTAGAAAAAGGTAAAAGAAAAATAGCTAATATAAATGCTAAAAAAACATGAACTCCCCAGTTATTTTTTAGCCACATTAACATACACACCTTGGATTTCCAATTTAAAACTTCCTATTTATTATATTGCAAAATGTTACTAAATCTATTAATTGGTACCCTTTTAACCAAAAAATGGTTAGTAATACAAATGATAAGAAAAAGCTAGGAAAAGGAACTAAGTCAGTCCATTCAGGCACTTCACCTAGTGAAAATTCATTGAATACTCCAGTTTATCAAACTTCTACGTTTTATCTTGATGATAAAGGATATAAAATGTGGATGGCTGGTGAGCCTCGTGCACCAGTTTACTCAGGAAGATATTATAATCCAACAAATAGAGCAGTAGAGAGGAAAATAGCAGATTTGGAAGGTGCTGAAGATGCTCTAGTGTTTTCTTCTGGTATGGCTGCAATTTGTACGACTTTGATTAATTTTCTTGGTCAAGGCGATAGAATAGTTACCACAAGAAATCTGTACGGTGGAACAGTTGGGGTTTTAGATCAAGATTTTGTTCGTTTTGGTATTGATGTTCATTATGTAGATGTAAGAGATTTAGAAGCAGTTGAAAATGCATTAAAGGAAAAGGAAACAAAGGTATTGTATTGTGAGACTGTTACAAATCCATTATTGGAAATTTCGGATCTACCAGCTCTAGCAGCCTTAGCCAAGAAGTATGGTGCAGTTTCTATTGTAGATAGCACATTTGCAACGCCAATTTCTTGTAATCCTATTGAACATGGTTTTGATTTAGTTATACATTCTCTAACAAAGATGCTTAACGGACACAGTGACCTTTTGGGCGGAACCGTTGCAGGGAAAACTAAAGTAATTAATAAAATTTGGGAAAAGTTGAGAAACTTTGGAGGTTCCATGGATCCTCACCAAGCTTCTCTTGTTGAAAGGGGAATGAAAACACTTCAAATCCGATATGAAAGATCTACTGAAACTGCAGCTAAACTAGCAAATTGGTTAGATTCTCATCCAAAAATCAAGAAGGTAATTTATCCAGGACTGAAAAGTCACGATGATCATGAATTATCAAAGAAAATTCTTTCAGATTCAGGTAATATGGTCTCTTTTGTTGTAAATGGCGGAGATGACGAAGGTCGCAAAATGTTGAATAATATGAACGTTGCCTCTCAAGCAATATCCTTAGGGGGAGTCGAATCTTTGATATCTATGCCATATGCCACAACCCATGCATCTTGGACTCAGGAAGCTAGAGTCGCAGCAGGTATTGATTTAGGATTTGTCCGTTTTTCAACAGGTTTAGAAGATTTTGACGATTTAAAAAATGATTTTGATCAGGCATTATCATCTCTTTGAAGTAACAGAATAATAGCAGGCTCTTACTGGATATCTGTGGAATACTCAATAAGGTTACTTAATTCAGCATACCATAAAGAAAATGTAGATGGAGTAGAACGCGCTATCGTATATCTTTACGGTACTACTAAAGAAGGAGAAGCGATTGCAGTACGTACACCACTATTACGTCCTTATTTTCAAGTTGTTGAAGCTACTAAAGATATTAAAAAAAGATTGCAAAAAGACGATAACGTTGAATCTATCGAAGAGGAAAATTTATGGGTAGATGGTGATGTTAGAAAATGTACTAGAGTCTATACAAAATCTCCAGACAATCTTTACAAGCTTAAGGAATGGTTAAAAAATAATGATTTGAAATTATTGGCTTCTGACATACCTTTCCACTACAGATATCTTTATGATAATGATATAGGAGGTTGTGTGTCTTTTGAGGGTGTTGAAGTTAAAAATCATAAATTTACATGTAAATTAATTGAGGCAACTTCGATTAAAGAATGCGATGATTTTGAATCAGATTTCAAAATTTTGAGTTTTGATATTGAAAATTCTATTTTTGAAAGGACAATTTATTGCTTAAGCTTTTGCATTAAAGATTCAAGTGGCTATATCCACGAGGAGACTTTACACGGGAAAGAGTTTGACATTCTGAATAATTTTGTTTCAGCAGTTTCTAAATTTGATCCAGATATTATAACCGGCTACAATATTGATGGATATGATTTACCTCTATTAGTTGAGAGGGCAGATGTTCACAGGATTGATTTGAATTTCGGCCGCGATAAATCTAAAATTGAGCAGAAACTACAAAGATTCTGGCGAGTTGAAGGACGTGTTGTAATTGATGCTTGGTGGAATGTTAAGCGAGAAATACGACCTCGTCAAGAATCACTTAATGCAGTAGCAAAAGAGTTATTGGGAAGAGAAAAGCATGATGTTAATCCAAAGAAAATGGATGAGGAATGGAAAATACGTCCTGAAAAGGTAATGGATTATTGTCTTGAAGATGCCAAATTAGCTTTAGAAATTTTAGAACATATTATGGTTATTCAAAAGTACCAACACATAGGTACAGTTTCAAAGTTACCTCTGGATGATGTAATTAACGGAATCACATCTATGATGATTGACTCCTTGATGATTAGATTTGCAGATTCTAAGAAAATTGGCGTGCCTGGGACAAATCGAAGGAAACGAACAGGTCACATTGAGGGTGGATATGTTCACACGGTTGATCCAGGATTGTATGATTGGGTTTGCGTTTTGGATTTTAAGTCGATGTATCCGAGTATTATAATTGATAGGAATTTGTGTTTCACTACAAGATCGGATGAAGGGGAAATAGAAACTCCTTTGGGAGTAAAATTTAAGAGCCCTAAACAAAAGAAAGGCCTTCTTCCTGAATTATTAACTAATTTGATGGCAGATCGTGATTCTGCTAAAAAGCTTCAGGCTAATGCTGAAAGCGAGATGGAAGAGCAATATTATCGGCGCGTTCAAGAAGCAATTAAAATTTTAATGAATTCTGTTTATGGGGTTTTTGCATCTTATTTTTACCGTTTTACTAATTTGGACATCGGCGCTTCAATAACTGCATATGCTAGAGAATATGTGAAGGATATTTTGAAGGAACTAGAAGACGAAGGTTTAGAAGTAATTTACGGAGATACAGATTCAGTATTCTTTAGATCACCTAGCTCGAATTTGGATGGTACTATATCATTCGGCCAGCAAATTGCTGAGAGATATTCTGTTGGAGCAAAGCAGCTTGAATTCGAAAAAATATTGCAGCCCTTTTTCTCTCATGGAGCAAAGAAAAGATATGTTGGTAAGCAAGTGTGGCCAAAAGAAAGTATGTTAATCAGAGGTTACGAAACAAGGCGTACAGATTCATTTCCATCGCAAGTTGAAGCTTTAGAAGAGGTATTTTCTTTTTTAATGAAAAGTGAGATTGATGCAGCCTTAAACCTCTCAAAGGATTGGGTAACAAGGATTTCAAAAGGGGAAGTTGAAAAGGATACATTAGTAATATCTAAAACTGTAAATCTAAAGAGAAAATATGTGAATGAAGATAATCAAGCACATCTCCAAGCGTATAAAAAATATATAGAAACTGGAAGGCCTTTTGTTAGTGGTATGAAAATTTCTTTTATTGTAACTGATGCTCGCAATAGTCCTATGGTTGTTGAACCCTACATACCTGAAGAGGAATGTCCAGAGCCAGACTATAATTATTATGCAGATAGACTGGCTAAATCACTATCAAGAATAACTGATGTATTTGATTGGGACGAAAAGGCCTTAAAATCGGGTAAAAGAGCCCCTAAACAACAGACTTTGTTCTAATGTCAAAAATCAAATATAATTCAGAGAGTCGAGAATGGTATTTTGTATCCTCATTAATCATAATTTTAGCATTAATTTGTTACCTTGTCGTTGCGTCCTATGCTTTACCTGATCAGTCTGAACTTTTTCCCTTATTAACAATGGCTATTAATTTATCATTTTTTCTACTAGGTTTATCTGGGGTTTTCTTAGGTTTACAGGGTTATAATTTTCGCAAAAATAAGGCAATACTAATTCGTCTAGAAGGTGAAGAAATTGCATTGAAAATTGAAAGTCTATTTTTGAAGAAAAATATAGATATAAAAGCTCGCGATTCTACAAATCTATTTGACATGGGAATGTGGCGTCATGTTAAATCTTATTCTTTAGAAAAAGGAGAAATTGAAATTAAAGAATTATGGTTTTCAGCATTTTTTTATCGTACACAAGTGGCATTTAGAGGAGAGGTTCCAAAGGAAATTGTAGAAGATTATTTAGCTAATTTGGTTTGAAGTCCCCGAGTCCAGATTTATAGTAAATTAGAGGCTCAGATTCTTCGTTAAAATTGCCCTGTTCGATTTGGCCGACAAATATGGTGTGATCTCCCCCTTCGTATGCTTCCTTAATTGTACATTCCATACTGGCTAAGCAATCAGTTAATAGCGGAACTTTATTCTCTGTGACTTCATGATTTAGCGATAAAATCAGTTCATTCTTATCAACGTTTGAATTAGCGAAATCCCATGCTAGTTTGCCCTGTTCCGAATTACAGATATTTACTCCAAATGAGCTTCCATTTTCTAGTGAATTATGGCTAGGTATTTTTTTATCGATACATATCAAAATTAAAGGCGGATTCATTGACAGGGAGCAAAAGCTAGATACAGTTAATCCACTATATTTGCCATCATCTTCAAAAGTAATCAGAGTAACTCCAGAAGCAAATCTTTTCATGAGTTCTTTAAATGTATCATCTGTGATTGTCATACCTGTTCAAAAGGAGCAGTCTATTTGTAGTAATTTATAGGAGATATGAACTTATTTTAAGGCCCTTGCGTTTTATATAGCGATGGTACGCGTATACACGCGGCCGTACAAAATGAGAAATATGATTGCAAAAAATAGATTGCTAAACGCAAGTTTACTTTTGTTAGTTGCAATGCTATTCGCTGTTTTTGCTTCAGAGGATAGTGAGGCTGCTACATACACCGTCGATAACATTGGAGGTTCTGATTATACGAATATTACAATGGCGGTGGACAATGCAAGTGCAGGAGATACTATTCGTGTTGCTTCTAGAAACTATCATGATGCAGTGGAAATTGATAAAAAACTGACACTAATAGGAGGAAATTATGGTACTGATACTGGCGATTTACATGACTGTAATGATGGTGACATTATTGCAAATTATCAATTCAATTATGGCGGATCTATTAGTAACGTAGCAGATCATATTTGGTGCTATGAAAATGATGGTGATGTGGAAGGGGCAGTTTCTGCTGCCGGTCTTCATAGCTATGGTATAGATTTTGACGGGACGAATGATTATGTAGAGGTGGATTATGATTCATCACTTGATTTCACTGATACATCGATGTCAATTGGTGTCTGGATTAATGTTGATGACAATGAAACTGGCCAAACAATAATCTCTAATTTCAATATTGATGGTGATGACAGCAGGCACGGTTACTCTCTTGGTATAGACGACCAAGGTAACTTAGAATTTCAATTTGGAAAGGGAGAGGATTCAGGGAGTTGCGAAAGTGATACTGAAATTCAAGAAGATAAATGGACTCATGTTGTGGTTATATATGATGGGGCAATCAAATTCTACATTAATGGGCAACTAGATGACAACTCTTGTAATTACGGAGATTCAATAAGTTCATCTTCTGACGATGTATTAATTGGGGCAGGTGACTCGAATGGCGATGGAACTTACAGTAGTTTTTTCGATGGGACAATGGATAACCTCCAAATTTGGAGTGATGTTTTAACAGGGAGTGAAGTAACTACTATATTTTGGGGAGGGGAATTACGCCCTATTGTAAACGCTAGTGGAGGAGATTATTCTTTTAAGATTTCAGCGTCTGAATCACAATTGAAAGGTTTTGAAGTCCATTACAGTGGTTCCGATGGGCTGAATGAGGTAGATGGCGATTCGGGAGTTTTTGTTTCGCAAAATACGGATGAAGTTAAAGTGCAAGGCATTCATTCCAAATATAACACAGTGGCTTTTCGTTTAGA
>MIZB01000241.1_pt1 | contig 12194 bp, 11 predicted proteins | sample 888171 | NCBI WGS metagenome assembly MIZB01 (sample SAMN05440186, study PRJNA335308) | marine metagenome | isolation source: marine water
GCCCATATCCTCCACTCATGCCCGTAGCTCTTTGCGCCCAGCTAAGTACAATTCCAACGATAATTATAGGTATACACAATAATCCACCACAACACATTAAGAACCATCCAACAAATCCTAGTGGATCATCTGGTACGCCAATGAATGGACTGTACGCATCTTCGTATTTTTCAGGATTATAAGTTATAATTACAGTTGAATTAAGAGCTATACGCTGTTCAGTTTCATTTACAAATTTTTGAAATAAGTTGTCCTCACCGTATTGCTCGATATCATCGACCCATTCACTTTTAAAAAATTCAGTATTTTCATTTAATGTATAGTTCGTTCCATCGATAGTATAATTGTATACTAAACCTATTTGATATACAAAGTCTTTCCAGCACTCCCAATCATCAAGATATCCATCATCATTATCATCTTCACAATATTCTTTAGTTATGAATGTCTCGGTATCATAGTGTTTAATTATAATTCCTTCAGTCTCAGGCCATTCAGATGGTTTTGAATCTGATTCAGTTGAAGACATTACAGCGCCAAATACCGCCGCAATTACCAAAACAAGCGCAATGAATATACCAATGAGAACTGGCCAATTCATATCTCCATCTAGCCAAGAATCGCCTCCTCCTCCAGTATTATCATCTTCACCAGGAAGTGCATATTCATCATCAGCTTTTGGTATTGAATAGCTCCCGCTCTTGGATCCTGATTCAGTAGGAGTTTTCGATGAAGCATATTTGTCATTATCATTACCACTTCTCCATTTGCGGTATGCTTCACTATCTTGTTCTATATCATCGTCTTCAGCCAAATGTATTCCTCATTCTATCCAAAAAGGAAGGTTTTTCTGAATCTAATTTTTTTAGTTCTTCCCATAATTTCCTTGTTTTACCATTAGGTTTAGGTACTTTAACATTTACCCTTACATGCTGACTTCCCTTCAAACTAGGTCTAGTAATATCAGGCATACCTTTTCCTTTTAGTCTTAGTATATCTCCTGATTGAGTTCCAGAAGGTATTTTCAATTTGACATTTCCAGATAAAGTAGGTACTCTCATGCTATCTCCAATAACAGCTTGTGCAGGCGTAATTTCAAGGTCTAATATTATTTCATTTTCTTGTCTTTGGAATAACTCATGTCTTTTTACATTAACAATTATGTAAAGGTCACCTTTTTGCCCATTATTTGGCCCTGCACTGCCCTGACCACGCATTCTTAGTCTAAATCCATCGTCTGCACCAGGTGGAATTCTTAATTTGATTTTTTTCTTAATGGCCATTATTCCAGAACCCTTGCAGTCTCTACAAGGTTTATCAATTATTTTCCCAGTTCCTCGACAGTCAGAACAATTATCAGTAGTGATAGTTTGCATGAAACTTCTTTGTTTCATTCTTCTAACAATACCTTGGCCACCACAAGTCCCGCAAGTTTTTGCAGAACCTCCATCGGCAGCTCCAGATCCTGAACATTTTTTACAATTCCCATTCCTTGGAATTTCTACCTCTTTTTCGATTCCTTTGTACGCTTCCTCCAGTGTAAGAGTAATATCGTATCTTAGGTCATCACCACGGTTATCAGGTCTTCTTTGACCTCCACCAAAAAGTTGTGAAAATACATCACCCATACCTCCTCCACCTTGACCGCCTCCAAAGATTTGACCAAATAAATCTGAAACATCTCCACCGTGACTAAATTGGTCCCATGAGAATCCACCTCCGCCGAAATCAACGCCTTTGTGACCATATCTATCATATCTCTCTCGTTTTTCTTTATCGGCTAGAACTTCATAGGCTTCAGAAACTTCTTTGAATTTCTTTTCAGCAATTTCTGGACTTTCTTCACTAGCGTCAGGATGGTGCTTTCGTGCTAATTTACGATAAGCTTTCTTTATTGTTCTTTCATCAGAATCTTTAGGGACATCCAAAATTTCGTAGTAATCTCTTTTAGCCATAAGCGTCGCTCCTATTTTCCCCTTTTAATAAAACTTTAGAATTGTCTTCTTTCTATACCTTTGGCACTAATTCCTATTGTAATTAAAGCTAAAATTACTATAATCACAGCTGCAGTAAAAGGATCAGTAACTAAATCTACAGTTTCGTTCCCAGCAGACTTTATTAGTCCATAATCTTTAGTTAAAACATCCCATCCCATGTTTTCCAGTCCCTGGAATAGGACAGAATTAAGATAATGGCTGACTGTAATTTGTTGATAATTTCCTCCAGATACTATCATTTCCCATAACATCCAGTATATTATTCCCAAAAAGAAAGGTTTATCGAAGTACACTGAAATTAATATAAAAATTCCAATGTAGGCTACAGATTCAAGCAATAACAATTTGATTACTAAAAATAAAATATCTAATTCCTCTTTGATTCCATAAAGTCCTGCATTCATCATTATTATTACATAATAAATTAAACTTGTGACTGTGAGAATAGTAAACATGCAAACCACACCAGCAATATATCGATAGAGTATAATTTCAAGAGGCCTTATTGGTGTTGTTCTCAAGATTTGGATGGTTTTCTTGTTGAATTCTTCATTAATCAATTCTGAGGCGAACATTATAGCCATTAGTACTCCTATAAATTTAATTAAGAACATATTTGAGATTTCAATAAAGTCATCACGTACATTTTCATGTATTGGCAATCCAACTAAATCACTTTCAGCATCTGCATCATAATAATATATTTTGTCTCCATTTATTTCTTGTATTTGGCGTTCATCCTGTTCATTTGTATAAACCCATAATCCCAATATAGGAGGAAGTAGTAAAATTAGTATAAGAATCCAAGTCAATTTGTTCATTATTAATCGTAAGATAGCGTCTTTTATGATGGGTCTTCCCAAATTTCTTGAACGTTCCAAAATACCCTTTATTTCCATTGTGCGCCTCCCACTAGTTTAGAGTATAGTGAATCCAGTGAATCGTCATTAGAATTAATCTTTTTTATTTTTATTTTTTCTTCCTTAACAATTTTTGGTAATTCCAAATAGAAGGTTTCGGCACTATCTGTTTCGATTATTAATTCATCATTATCAATTCTTGTAGCTTTCACCCAAGATTCATCCATCATTCTTTTAGCTAATTTTCTTAAATTTGCGCTATCAATAGGTGTAACGTGAACTTGTCTTGGAATATTATTCATTAGGTTACGAATCTCATGTCGGTTTCCTGATGCTAGCATTTTTCCATTATTGATTAATATAATCTGATCAGTTAGGTTTTCTATATCATGAAGTATGTGGCTTGAAATCATTATAGTTTTTCCTTCATTGGCCCATTCTTTCATTTTCATCATTAGCAGATGTCTTGTGCTTGGATCAGCTCCTTGGAATGGTTCATCTAAAACATAAATATCAGGATTGAAAACTGAAGCTCTTGCAATTTTAGTTTTCTGACGCATACCTCTAGAATAGGTTCTTATTTTTCTATCCATTGCATCTTTCAGTCCCAATTCATTTAAGGAAACTTTTGCCATTTCATTAGACTCTTCAAGGTTATTATTGTGCATTTGCAAGAAATATGAAACATAGTCAAGACCCGACATGTGTTCATAAAAACAGTCATATTCAGGTACAAAGCCAATTTTTTCTCTTTGTTCCCAGCTAGTAAAAGGGTTGTTCCCCATAACGCTTACACGACCTATTGAAGGTCTTGATAATCCCAAAATTATTTTCATCATAGTAGACTTTCCAGCACCATTAGGGCCTAGAATACCAGTTAAACCTGGTTTGATTTTTACGGAAATATCAGATATACCTTGCACTTTCCCATAATTTTTAGTGACGTTTTCAAGGATGATTTCACTCATTTGTTTGCCTCCATTTGTGAAATCATCCAATTAACAAACAGTCCACATCCTCCAATGACCAAAGTTAAGGTTCCAAATATTTCAAGATTGGAGAGTTCAATGCCTTTTAGTTGGCCTAAAGAAGTGAAATAGTATTCGGATCCAAAAATCTCAAAACTAACAATATCTAATAAATGTGTAACAGAAAGTAATAGTACACGATCATCACCAACAAATAAGTGGAAAATTTCTACAATTATATTTGTTCCGTAAACGAACAGAAAGAACGCTCCAGCAGCTCTATATTCTCTATTAATTAATGTTGAGAAAGTTAAGCCGATAATTGAATAAGATGCTGAGTAAAATATGCCTTGGGTTATAATGCCAAACATTAGCCATTTGTGCTTCATTATCCAATCAAATTCTAAACCTGCACTAGACCATTGAGTGATAAATGTTATCATATTAGGCAAGACAGTTACAAAAAGTAGTAGCAAAAAAATAGGTATGAATCTAGCAATCAGATAGTCTAAACGGCTTATAGGTCTTGAAAGATATAGGTGTAAAGATTTGTCATTCATATCATTAGCTATCAAGCCCCCACTGGCAATTGCAGCTAATGTGACTAGAAACAGTCTAACACCTCCTAGGCCCATATCTCCATAGTATGCAATAGGTTGGCAATACTTGAATTCTGAAGTCAATTTGTCGCAAGGGTATGTGCTATTTTCTGAAGCCATTAGTACAAAAAATACGATTGACCATAGATAAATCAAAAAGACTAGAGCTAAATTCCAACCACTTTTTTTATTAAATTTGATTAGATTAGAAAATCCTCGCAAACCCATACCAATTACTATTCTAGTTCTTGTAGTTAATTCAGCATTATATCTTGTAAATTTTTCGCTTACTTGGGCCTCTTCTTTCACTCAATAACCTCCAAGTAAACATTATCCATAGTGACTTTACTTCTTTCCATTTCATATAATTGGGATTTATTTTCTACTGCAGCATCAATAATTTGTTGGAAAGTGTCATCATTAACGTATGGTACTCGTAAAGTTCGTCCGTCACTTAGCAGATTTATCTTTTTCTTTTTCAAGATATTTGCAAAACCATCTATGTCTCCACCAAGTCTTACTTGTATGAAGTCATTTTGTTTTTTCATTAATTCATCTACACTTTCTTTCATTTGCAATTTACCGTTATTTACGATAATAACATAATCACAAACGGTTTCTACATCTTGGAGAATATGTGTACTAAGTAATACATTAGTGTTACTTACTTTTGTTAAACCATTGATTGTATCTAGCATTTCATGTCTAGCTTTTGGATCCAGCCCAGATGTTGGTTCATCAAGGAAAATTATCTCAGGACCATGAATTAATCCTTGGGCTAATTTTATTTTTTGTCGCATTCCTCCAGAATATTCTTCAATTTTCCTATATTTTTCCTCTCCCATTTGGAGATGGCCTAAAATTTCATGAGTACGTTGAGTAGCACTCGGAGTATCCATTCCGCTCACCAATCCCATTTCAATCAAGAATTCAACACCAGACAAGTGATTAGGTATGCAATCATGTTCAGGCATGTAACCTATTTTTCTACGTATGTCTATTGAATTTTTATCTAAGTTTTCGCCTAAAACTGTAACATTCCCTGAATTTGCTGTGATTAATCCTAAAGCAATTTTAACGAATGTACTCTTTCCAGCTCCGTTGGGTCCTAGAATTCCTATTTTCCCTCTTGGTATTTCGACAGAGAAATCATCTAGTGCCGTTACCGACCCATATTTTTTAATTACATTTCTTGCTTCTATCACGTCGATTCCCTTGCTTAATATTTCAAACCTCTATTTATAAAAATCTCATGAAAATATTTTGAATAATTTTATATATACACCTGTTTCGGACAGGATACCGTAGCAGAGATGTAATCTCGCTTTACTACGGAGGTGAAACCATCGCATCAAACAGGATAAATCAAGCTATCGAGGATGCTCTCGAAACAGACAGAGAACGTAAGTTCGTGGAGACTGTAGAAATCGCAGTCAATCTTCGAGATGTAGACTTACAAAACCCTCAAAAGAGGATTAGTGCGGAAGTTTCTCTTCCACATGGTCGAGGTAGACCTGCTAGAGTAGGTGTATTTGCCCAGGGAGAAATGGCAGTTATCTCGAAAAAAATAGTAGACACTGTAATTTCACCGGAGCAAATTGAAGAGCTTTCAGAGAATAAAAGGGCAGCTCGCAAGTTGGCAGATAAATTCGATTTCTTTGTAGCTGAAACTGGATTAATGGCTACTATTGGTAAAGGTCTCGGTGTGGTTTTAGGTCCAAGAGGTAAGATGCCTCGTCCAATTCCACCACAAGCAGACATTGAAAGAATTATTAAGAGTTTAACAAATTTAGTTCCTGTACGTTCCAAAGATCGTCCAACATTCCATGTACCTATAGGTAATGTGTCAATGTCAAAAGAACAGTTAGCTGAGAATATGGAGACTGTAATGAAACGTATAGAATCTAATTTGGATAGAGGAACAGACAACATAGCCTCTGTATGGGTTAAAACTACAATGGGTAAGGCGGTGAGATTAGGATGAAACCGGAAGCATTTGTAGCAGATTGGAAACGTAAAGAAGTTTCAGCAATTCAAAGTTTTATTGAAGGTTCAGATGTTGTCGGTTTGGTTGATGTTTCAGGTATTGGAGCAAAACAAATGTTGGCAATGCGAGCAACATTGAGAGATCTTGGTGTAAAACTAAGAATGTCTCGTAATCGTCTCTTAAAATTAGCACTTGTAGATGCGTCTAAGAATAAAAAAGGAGTTGAACAAGTATCTGAAGCTTTTGGACAAAGTCAATTTGCACTGTTGTCATCATCTGAGAATCCTTTCAAAATATTTCAAATGTTATTAGAGTCCCAAACTCAAGCACCAGCTAAGGGCGGTGAAATTGCTCCATATAATATTGTAATTGAAAAAGGACCAACTGCTTTTCCAGCAGGTCCTATTGTTGGAGATTTCCAAACTGCAGGATTTCCAGCAGCTATTGAAAAGGGAAAAATTGTAATTCGAAAAAAACATACAGCTGTAGCTGAAGGCGATATTATTAGCGCCGAAGTTGCTTCAGCACTTACTAAACTTGAAATTTATCCGATAACCGTAGGAATGCAATTATTAGGTGCATTTGATGGAGAGACATTCTATCTATCAGATGTATTGAACATTGATATGGATGAGTTCCGTAGCAACATTCAGTCTGCTACAGGGCAAGCATTCAATCTGGCATTCAATACACGGTATTTCACTGGATCAGTTATGCCATCATTGCTGTCCAAAGCACAAAGAGATGCTTTGGGTGTTGCGATGTCTACGGCATATCCTTCAGAGTCAACAATCAAGGCTCTACTTGCTAAAGCACATGGCGCAATGTTAGGTGTTGCAGGTAAGTCTGGAGATGGAGTTGATGATGAACTGAAAGAAATGCTAGGTAGTGCTGCGTCTGCAGCAGTAGCTCAAGCACCAGTGGAAGAAAAAGCAGAATCATCTAAGGATGAAGAAGATGAAGAGGAAGAGGAAGCATCTGAAGAAGATGTTGGCTCAGGACTTGGAGCTTTATTCGGATAATACAAAGGAGGCAAAAAAATGGAATACGTCTATACTGCAATGTTACTGCACTCAGCAGGAACAAAGGTTGACGCAAAAAGCGTCGAGAAAGTCTTGAAGGCCGCAGGCATCAAGGCAGATAAATCAAGAGCAGAGGCTCTTGTAGCTTCTCTAGAAGGAGTCGATATTGAGGAAGCAATGGCTACAGCCGCAGTCGCCGCACCAGCTGCAGGCGCCGCACCAGCTGCAGCAGCATCTTCAGAAGAGGCACCAGCTGAAGAAGAAGAAGAAGAAGAAGAAGTAAGCGAAGAAGACGCAGTATCCGGACTTGGTGCTCTTTTCGGTTGAGGTTGACGTGGGTTTAATCACCCATATTAAGTTCAATGGATTCTGAGCAGGAAACCCAAGCCACTGCAGTCACAGAAGGTGAACAACCTTCCAATGTTAGTGAAAGCTCTGCAGAAATCGCCCCTGATTATAACGATTTAACAGTTAGTAAATTAAAAGAGTTATTGAAGGAATTAAGTTTACCTTTATCTGGAAAGAAGTCGGACCTCATAGAAAGATTACAAGCCTCCAAAGAGAAAGTAAATGAAGAAAGTGGTGAAGGTGAGGGTGAAACTGAAGATGAAACCAAAGAACCCTTAATTTCCTTTGATAAATTAGATGGTCTTTCTAGATCTGAATTAAAAGATTTGAGAAAGGAATATCATAAGAAAGCTGAGGAACTTAGAGTTAAGAGGGATGAGTTGAATTTAAAATCGCAATCACATGCTTCAGAACGTAATGATCTGAATCTTAAAGCAAAAGAACATATGGATAATGTTCACGTGCACCGAGATCGTAGGAATGGATTGAATATTGAAGTTGGTGAAATAAGAGATGAACGACGTGAGATAACTAATCAGGCTAATTCTCTTAAAGATGATTTTTTGAAGCTTAAACGCCAAAGATTTTCTGGACGAAATTTACCACCAGTATCTAGACTGCGTAAGCAAATACAAGAATTAGAACTTAAGCAGATGACGACGCCTTTGACTACTGATAAGGAAAGGGCGCTAGTAGATGAAATTTCGTCATTACAAAATAAAATTAAGCAGCATGACGAGTTAATTGAAACTGATACTGAGGTTTTAGATGCTCGAGATACCTTTAGAGAGTCAGAGAATAAACGTAGAGAATTAGGCAAGAAGATGCAGAAGTCTCGACAGGAAGCTCAAACAGCTCATCACACAATGAAAGATTCACTTAGATTGAATCGCCAAACACGTAGAAAGGCAGATGCAGCTCAAAAGCAATTTGTTAAAGCTAAAGAAAAAGCAGATGAAGTACATAATGAGTATATTGAATATCTAAGAGGTATGCAAGAGATAGATAGGATGACAGCTTCCCAAGGAAGATCTGGAAGTTCAGCTGACCAAAGAGCGAATGCAGCCAGTGCTGAAGAGTTGTTCACTAAATTTTTATCAGGTGAAAAACTATCCACAGAACAATTAATGATTATTCAGAAAGCAGGAATGCTGTAATTAATTTGGATTCATTATGTCAAGTAGAGGTTCTACTTGTGGTGTATTTTTAGGTACAAAGAAATCTTTCCATAATGGTTTTGAGATGTCCATCCTGTAAATGCTAAAGTCAGTAATGCCTTCATTTGATAGCAGTTCATCGTCGATATGAAAATTCCCAGTATGTTCTTTTGCTTTTTTAGATAGTATAATTTTTGCAGCATCAGCTATAATTTCAGGTTTGCGGCAATGTGGAAAAGCTTCTTCTCCCATTACCATATTTCCTATAGCTGCAGTAGCAATAATCGAGTGTGGCCAAAGTGCATTAGCTGCAATTCCTTCACTTCTTAATTCTTCAGATAGGCCTAGAATACACTGACTCATTCCAAATTTAGACATTGTATATGCTAAAGAAGGGGCAAACCATTCTGGTCTCATATCAAGAGGAGGGGAAAGGCTAAGAATGTGTGGATTTTCTCCACTCATTAGATGCGGAATACATTCTTTTGAAAGCATAAATGTACCCCTAACGTTTACTGAAAACATTAAGTCGAAACGTTTCATTTCAGTATATGTTGTTGGAGTAAGAGAAATAGCACTGGCATTGTTTATTACAATATCTATACCACCGAATTCATCTACTGTTCTTTCGACGGCACTCTTAATCTGTTCTTCATGCCTGATATCGGTTACAATGGGTAGTGCCTTACCTCCACACGCTTCTATTTCTTCGGCTGCTGTGAAAATGGTTCCAGGGAGTCTTGGATGCGGTTCAGTAGTTTTAGCTAAAATAGATATTTTTGCCCCCTCTTTTGCTAATTTCTTAGCAATTGATAGTCCTATGCCTCTACTACCTCCTGAGATAATAACTCGTTTTCCTCTAAATAATTCATCAGATTTCATATTGTTCAATTCCATTTGATGTCTCTAATAATGAATTAATAAAAGTATTCTCAGACATTACTCTAATCTATTTAACTCCCTTGCATTTAACAACATAATGTCTAAAATAATGTGGAATCCTTCAGAGGAAAGAAAGAATTCTGCATTAATTACAGATTTCATTAATCAGTTACCATTAAATTTTGATTCATATTTTGATTTACATAAATGGTCTATAGATAATTTAGAAGAATTTTGGTCTGAATTCTGGAAATTCTCAGGAATAAAATATTCGAAAACTTACGATTCAATTTTGGATAATCCAGTAATGCCCGGAGCTAAATGGTTTGTTGGCTCTGAACTAAATTACGCCCAAAATTTGTTATCAGGTAGTCCAAATCAACTTGCCATAATAAGTACTGGTGAAAACAGGTCCGATCAAAAATATACTTTTAAAGATCTTAATACTGCAGTTTCGAAAGCTCAAGCTGGCTTAGAAAGTCTTGGTGTCAAGAAGGGTAGCAGAGTTGCGGCATTTGTGCCAAATTGTGTAGAATCTATTATTTTAATGTTGGCTACAACTTCTTGTGGTGCTATTTGGACTTCATGTTCTCCTGACTTTGGTTCACAAGGTGTAATTGACAGATTTAGCCAAGTGGAACCAGCCATTTTAATTGTTTCGAATGGATATAGCTATAATGGTAAAATATTCCCATTAGATAAGAAGATTAATGGCGTTATTGAATCAATTGATAGTATTCAGAATATTGTATGCATTGATTTTGTAGAAGTTAGTTGCAATTTAAATCATAGTTCAGTTATTTCATATGATAATTTATTATTAAATGATTCATACACACCTAATTTTGTTCAAGTTCCTTTTGATCATCCCTTATACATAATGTATTCATCTGGAACAACGGGCCCACCAAAATCTATTGTTCATGGTACTGGAGGTACACTTATTCAACACTTAAAAGAACATCAATTGCAATGTGATATCCAGGCTGGGAAAGATAGGCTTTTCTGGTTTACTACATGTGGATGGATGATGTGGAATTGGTTGGTTTCAGCTTTAGCTTCTGGAGCCACAATTGTGTTATATGATGGAAGCCCAAGTTATCCTAATTTAGGCAGTCTTTGGGATATAGCTGAGAGGACTAAAGTGACACACTTTGGCACTAGTCCCAAGTTTCTTTTCGAGATGTATCCGATTTGACCAGTCTTAAATCAGTATTATCTACAGGCTCTCCATTAGTTTCTGAACAATATGATTGGGTTTATGATAACATAAAGTCAAATGTATTATTATCCTCAATTTCAGGAGGTACTGATATTCTTGGATGTTTTTTAGCAGGATCTCCAATTTTACCAGTACATCGAGGAGAGATTCAATGTGCACAATTGGGGATGGATGTTCAGTCTTGGAATGAAGCTGGAGAATCAATAATAGGAGAAAGTGGTGAATTAGTTTGTGTAAAGCCCTTCCCTTCGATGCCTATACATTTTTGGAATGATCATTCTAACCAAAAGTATGTTTCCGCTTATTTTGAGAAATTTAGAAATGTTTGGACACACGGAGATTATGTTGAAATGACTGAGAATGGCGGTGCAATAATATCAGGACGTAGTGATACCACGTTGAACCCAGGTGGTGTACGTATTGGAACTGCAGAAATATATCGTTCTGTTGAAAATATTTCTGAAATAAGTGATGCAATTATTGTTGGAAAACCAAATAATGATGATGTTGAATTAGTATTATGCGTCAAATTAAATGAAGGCAGTGCATTTGATGAAAACTTGATTGATCAAATAAAAGCCTTAATCCGTATGAAAAATACTCCTAGACATGTTCCAAAGTATGTTTTTGAAGTTGCAGATATTCCTTATACTATTAGTGGTAAGAAAGTGGAAAAAGCGGTTTTATCAGCTATTATTGGAGAAAAAATTAAAAATAAAGATGCTTTAGCAAACCCTGAATCATTAAAAGAATATTCAAATCTTCCATTCTGAAAGTCTTTAGAATGCCCCTCCTTTACAAGGCTATGAAGGCCTATTTTGTAGCTTTACTTCTTCTAAGTTCAATCGGAATAAGTTTTGTAGATACAAGTAGCGATAGTAATGTTTCACAGTTGAGCACCTCAGAGAGTACAAGTGATATTTCAGAGTGTGGCCATTCTACATTTTCTAAGAATCTCAAAGAATCTTTCCGTAGAGAGTCTGACTTACGAGATTACAGTATTTCCCAAATTTATTTGACTAAAGAATGGGTTGTTGTTCTCAATAATCCATATTGTAATCATTCAATTACAAATATTCTTGATGATAAAAAGATAGTAGATTATGAAAAATTTAATATTTTGAATGGAACTTGGATAATTGAATTCCAAAC
>MIZB01000010.1_pt1 | contig 12116 bp, 9 predicted proteins | sample 888171 | NCBI WGS metagenome assembly MIZB01 (sample SAMN05440186, study PRJNA335308) | marine metagenome | isolation source: marine water
CGATAGCTGAACTAACAAATAATCATTACATCATTCAAATAACTAGTGAGGAGGAATCAGTATTATTGTCGACTGAAACTCAATTCAAAGGAAATATAATATCTCTGATTAATATGGACGAAGTAAAATTCTCTATAATTGATGATAATACAATAGTTAGTACAATTGAAGGGATAACTGCGCCGTCTATTATATTTGACGATGGAAATGAAAAAACTTTGACTATAGGAATCAGCAATGAAGGCTTTTACAAAGAATCCTACACTCTCAATTATATCTACTCTTCAACATTCATATCAAGTATTGATGGTATTTCAACAATTGAAATTGAACCTAATACTATAAAATATGTAGAAATTAAAGTTGAACCTCTTCAGAATATTCCACGTGAAGGTGGAAGCCAATTTAACATAGAAATCAGTAATAATAATGAAAATAAAATTATTACATATGTCTTCGGGTACCTAACTCCTACAATAGAAATATCAGAAATTGAATGTGATAGATATGCACTATTGATAGGACAAAATCTAAAATGTACTACTATTTTAACAAACAAAGGATACTTTGCCGAAGACTTAAATTTCATTATTTTTTCTGAAACAACAATAATAGAAGAAGTTAACATAAATTCGTTAGATTTTTTGGAAACATGGACTTTAACGACAACATATGAACCTTCAAAAATTGGAGAAACGAATATAGTTGTCAACGTCGTAACAAATGACGGAGTTATTTTTGAAAATCAAATTGATTCTGAGATCAAAGTTATATCTTCAGAAAATACAAATACTAATCAAGAAACAGAGATCAAAATTCCAGAAATTAATGCTGGAAGAAGTTTAGTACTTTTAACGATAGCAGGTATCTTGTATCAAATTAAACGTTCTGAAAATTTGAAATATCTTGGCTTGAAGTTTTTCTTTGTCCCAATGTATTCAAGACTTCAAAAAGACACATTAACTGATGAACCTACAAGGCAAAAATTGCTCAAATACATATATTCTGAGCCTGGTGCAAATTTCAAACAATTAAAAGATAAATTTAGCTTACACAACGGCACTTTAGCCCACCATATCAACATACTAGAGAATCACGACATCATTACATCGCACCGTAGCGGAAGGCAGAGATTATTCTTCCCAATGGGAATAAATCAAGAAATTTCAAGAGTATCTTTAGTTACAAACGAAACTCAACGTAATATTATGGATATAGTGAAGAATACACCTGGAATAACTCAAGCAATGATTTCAAAGCAACTTGACATGAGCCGTCAAAAAGTAAATTACCATGTTAATTCCTTAGTTGACAAAGCCTTCCTTAAGATTGAAAAGCAAGGAAGAATAACAAGACTCTATCCATTGTACTACACATAGTGGCGGGCCAGATGGGATTCGAACCCACGGTCGATCGGTTAAGAGCCGATCGCTTTACCTAGCTAAGCTACTGGCCCCGCTATTCTTACCCAATAATACTCGTTAAAAAATTATATCTTATTAAAATATAATATTTGAAAGGATATAAAGTAAAAAGAAAACTCCGCCAAGAGTTTGCCTCCAGTCTATATTTTGAAACATCGAAGACGCAGGACTTTCGGTTCCTGATTCAAATATAGGAGAAGCAGTATTGGATGTCTGTGTTTGACTTTTATTTGCCCACTTATCTTTAGAGGCATTCCACCAATCATCACGATTATTTTCTGCTCGCAGAGATGTAGGAGAGATATTAGATCCTTCTAAGTCTAACTCTCGAATTCTACGCTTTGAAAACTCTAAACCGCCTATCGCCAATAATATTGAGAAAATCAGAATTAATGGGCTACCAAGTACAGCTGCTGTGTTCCAAGCTGCATGAATTAAAACTGCCAAAAGATAATATTTTATTACCACACTGAAAGGAGCACCCTTTACCAAATATTGAGAAATTCCATAACCTGCAAAAGAACTTGCTGTCAAGTGTAATAAAATAGAAGAAACAGTTCTAACTGTTACAATGATTATGACTCCTAAAAGACCACTTGATACTGCTCCTTCTGAAAGCCCATACAAAATATTCTCAGTAGCTCCAAAGCCTAATCCACATGCTGCACCATAAACAATACCATCTTCGACTTCATCAATTTCTCCTTTTACTGATGCATTACGGAAAAGTACGAGTGGTTTAACAAATTCCTCTACAATAGGGGCGACAATGATTGCTGTCAAAACAAAAGTTAAATCTGCATCATTTCCAGAATAAAGGAAAACAAGACTTCCTCCCAACCCATTAAGAATTAAAGCATAAAAGACACCAGAAACTGCCCCCCATACAAAAGCAGTCTGCAAAGCACTCCACGGTTCGCGATCAGTTTCCTCGGCATTTCTTATAGACTTAAGATAAAGATATGCAGGCCCGAAGGATAATACTGCAGCCAAACCAAAGGCAACAAAGCCTGCCGTTGCAATGAACGATAATGTAAGGAGGATAATAATTATCCATTGACCTCGTGTGATTTCCATGAATTTATTTAACCATCTAGGTTACGTGTACTTTACCTTTATGGATATATAAGATTCCCCGCCTAATCATCTTATTCATTTGTAAGCGTGGCCTTGGAATATTTGCAGATTCTGCTTTAGCAACCAAATTTTCAGGAGTTATTCCTTCTTCTCCAGCATTTTCCCTAACAAGCTCAAGTAATCTAAACTTAGGCGTTTGTGTTATATCTGGGGAATCATCGTCATCATCAACTTCCTTCTTCTTAACAATCTTAGCTTTCCTAGCCAAAAAACTTTTCTTCTTAGGAGCTGCTTTCTTAACTATAACTTTCTTTGGTTTATCCTCAGACTCTTCAACCAATTCACTACGATGTTCTTCGACAAATTCGCGCATAAAGTCAAGCAATATATCTGCTGGATATGTCTCATCTAAATCAGCTTTTTTTATAAATAATTCCCAATCTTCTTGATATGCGTCAGGTATAGTCATAAAGAAATCACGATTTGTTGACACAATCTACTATAATGGATGAAATATATATTGTTTTACCTGATTATAGAACTATATTCCTGCTCTAACTCTTTAAGAATCGAATCCCAAGAAAAATTTTTAGCCCAAACTCTACCGGCTTTACCCATTTCCTTACACATTTTGGCATCATCTAGTAAGGTAGCTATAGATTTAGATAAATTATCAACATCATTGTATTCAACAATTAGCCCATTATTACCTGGAGACATTGCTTCGGGAATTCCACCAACATTCGTACCTATTACTGCAGTTTCTGCAGCTGCTGCCTCTAGTAATACGATACCAAACGCTTCATATTCAGAAGGCAAAACCAACATCTCTGCAGCGGCTAGCACCGAACGATAAGTTTCGTCATCAATGTGGCCTAAACGATGCATCCTTACTCCCTTTTCCGAGGCCTCTTTCTCTAACTGTTTACCAAGCCCCATGTCTGCCCCAGTAATGACCAAATCTACAGATTTTTGATTTACTAAATCCATGGCTGAAATTAAATCCGAGAGACCCTTATTTGTAGCTAAACGACCTGCGAACAAGACAAACTTATCTGAAATATCTGGATATTGCTTACGAAATATATTTTTATCTGGTAAAATCTTCCAATCGTTCCAATTTATTCCATTATAAATTATTTTGATATTATCCTCACTTATACCTATTTCTGAAACGAGCATATCTCTTTCATGTTTACTTACACAAGTAATCAGATCGGCAGACTCCATAGTTCCTTTTCCTATTACTGTATCGTAGAATTCTCGAAGTGTTTTCCTCTTTGCCCCTCCCCACATCGACCATGATGGATGGAAATGAGGCGTGATTACCCATGGTGTTGATTGAAATCTTTCACGAATCCAACCTGCGTGATTTTGAAAATAACCATATGAATGTGTGTGAATTATATCTGCCTTCTTTGACAGAAAAGACTGAACCATGCCTGGAGCTAAGACATAATGTGCCTCACCAGAAACCGTGTAGGCCTTGTGTCTAGTAACATTAATTCCATTAACTTCAGAAGGCATTTCTTTCTTAATAAAAGGAGTCTCTGTATACAAGTCCGTTGTTATTACCTCTACATCATGTCCCAAGTCCCTTAAACCTTCAGAATATGCTTTTACTACAGTTTCAGCACCACCGGGAGCTGGAGGATATCTGACACACCCCTGTAGAATCTTCATAGTTGGCCATACAAGGCGCCTTTTAAGCCCCCGACCTTAGCCAGTTAGTGGCAGAATCAAAAGACATAAGCAGCCCACTTTCAAGCCATCTTGAGGAGCTAAGAACTTATTTACTATTGCCTTTCATAATTAATGTAATCGTAATGATGATGATTATCTCTTTTGCATCTGATTTAATCGTTAACATACTAGAAGCCGTTAGTCTAGATATTAATGATTTAAGTACTTACAGTCCAGTAGAATTTTTCAAAACCAAAATTTTCCTTAGTTTGGTATTAAGTCTCATATTCTCTTCTCCACTTTGGCTGCTTTCAATATACAATTTCTCAAGGACAGGTTTAACTGATTTTGAAAAAAATAATATTGGATATAGCTTTATCATTGGTCAAACTTTTTTCTTACTAGGATGTGGTACAGGATTTTTCTTAGTAACACCGTATTTTCTCGATTTATTACTAGCTGATAGCGAAATAGTAATTCAAAATCTGTCTGTGTATGAAACAATTAAAATAATAATTTCAACTACACTATTCACAGGATTATTGATTAGTACGCCTGTGTTCACTTTGCTCATTAATAGAATGGTAGAAGGCCGTAAAGACGGAAGAAAATACATATATACTTTAATTTTGTTTATAGCAATAGTAGCAACACCGAAACCATCCATGATTCTAAACATGATTTTTCTTATATCTTTTGTTTTAATTGCTGAAATAACTATGCTAGTTGCTGGGGTTCAAAATGAGAATTAAAAATTACCAAAGGCATATGCTCTATTCGGTATTTTCACTAACTATTTTACTCAGATTTGTGCACAAGTATGACTGGCCAATATGGGGAAGCGATTCTGGAGAATATTTGTACTTAACCAGATATTTGGTAGAAAATGGAATGATGCTAAATGAAGATTATATTGGCTGGGGAAGAGCATATCCTGATTTCCAAGGAATGCAAATATTAACTGCAACTATAGCTTTAGTTTTTGATGTGTCTTACTACACTTCCTTAACTTGGTTCATTCCTTTAATTTCTGGGTTGGCTATTCCAATACTATTTATTATTGGGAAAGAGCTTGCAGGATTTACACCTGCGTTATTTGGTTCGGCATTTTACGGAGTTACATTTGGAGTAGTATATGCGAACTCTCATCCTATGCCTGGCGGATTAGCTGAAACTTTAGGATTTGTCCTGATATTAAATTGGATCAAAATACTGAAAGATGACACAATATGGGTTATTAATCCACTGAAAAGAAATCCATGGGGAAACATGGCAAAATTCTCATTCTTTGCCCTACTGCTTACACATCATTTCACTTTACTTTTGTTAATGGCAGCAATATTAGGGATATTGATTGTAGAAATTGCTGCAGGAAATAAAAAAATAGGTACTGAAGGGATTATGGTTGTGGGATTGATGTCACTACCGATTTCAATTTACTGGTTAATTTATGCAAAGTCTTTCAGAAAAATGTTAGACGACAGTGCTTTTGATTTTCTACCCGAAAACATTCCAACGACACTTGTGTTAACTCTAATTCCATTTGTATCCCTTACTATTTTATGGTTAATCAAAGATAAGCTCAATTTACCTAATTTTAGTGAAAATATAAGCCATAATAATTATTTGAAACGTACTGTGGCCTCCTTTGTTGGAGTATTTATTCTAATCATGCTAGTTCTATGGAAAGGCGTACCTGGAACAGACATTCCTGTTGATTTTGAAGCAACTCCATACTTAGGCGTCAATCTAGCAATCATGTCGCTAGCCTGTGTTCCTAGTTTTGTTATGTCAAAAAAGAATAGTTGGTTACTTTGGGGTTGGTTGCTACCAATACTTGGGTTAGCTACAATAGGTGCTGTAACTGGATCTCATCTATTAATTGCTTACAGACATGCACCTTATTTGCTAGCTCCAGTTGCTCTAATGATTGGAATAAGTTTTCAATATTTTATTATAGGATTCGAAACCAAAAAAAGGAAATATGTTACTGCGGCATTCACAATTCTTTTGCTTGGATGTGCATGGGGTGCATATCCTCCACCTTCCGTAATGGGAGGATTCCAAGAAGGCAGTAGTCAAAAAGAAATTGATGGTATCTTGTGGTTTAACTTTGCTGAAGAAAACAGCCTTGTCGCCAGCGATCACAGATTAAGCAGTTTAACTTTTGGATTAACTAAAACAAATGCAACATGGGAAAATGGCGCTACCGTCATTAATGGCAATACCGAGCAATCTATCCTAGCCGGTAAAGATTTGCCAACACCGCAAGCTGGAAGAAAAGATGTTACCTATGTTCTTTTATCCGAAGAAATGCAAAAAGGAGTTGCTCTTTTGCAATGGGATCCCGCAGAGGAACTGACAGGTGAAGCCAAGACTAAGTTCACAGATAATAACAAATTTCCTATTTGGTTTGACAATGGTGATGTAATAATCATGAAAATGCCTGATAAATAATATTAAACAGCTTTGATTGGAAGAATATGGACTATCATAAGATAAAAGACGAATCAATGTCAATATCTGATTGGATTATCAGCATTAGAAGGGAATTGCATGAACACCCTGAACTGATGTATGAAGAGTTTAAAACAAGTGAGCTTATTAGACGAGAACTTGACAAATTAGAAATATCATACAAACACCCTATTGCAGAAACTGGAGTCCTTGCTTCCATTGGTAATGGAAATGGCCCTTGTGTAGCATTAAGGGCTGACATGGATGCGCTACCAATCCATGAAGAAACTGATGTATCATTCAAAAGTAAAATAGATGGGAAAATGCATGCGTGCGGTCATGATTGTCATGTATCTATGCTTCTTGGTGCTGCTAAACTGCTAAAAGGAAAAGAAGACCAAATTAACGGAACTGTAAAGCTTCTGTTCCAACCAGCAGAAGAAGGCGGTGCTGGTGGTAAACTAATGAGAGAGGAAGGTGCTCTGAAAAACCCTGACGTCGAGAGAATATTTGGATTACATGTTTGGCCACAAATGCCTAGCGGCCAAATTGGATCAAGGGAAGGAACATTCTTAGCTGCAACCTCATCTCTTAATCTTACAGTTAAAGGTGTTGGAGGACATGCTGCAGTTCCTCAATTGACTAAAGATCCAGTATTAACTTCAGCTAGAATTATTACTAATCTGCAATCAATAGTCTCTCGGGAGCTAGATCCATTAGATTCCGGCGTGGTTAGTATCACTGTAATAAACGGAGGCAATGCATCAAACGTAATACCTTCAGATGTAATTGTTAAGGGAACGTTAAGATCTCTTACCATGGATGGCCTAAGGGAACTTCAGAAAAGAGTCAAAGAAATTGCTGAAGGTATAGCTCAAACCCACGGTTGTGAAGCTATTGTTGAATATGTTGGAAATGATTACCCGCCAACTGTCAATGATTCAGATATGTGGAAATTTGCAAAAGGAATAGGGATTGACCTTCTTGGAGATGAAAATGTCAGTGACTTAGATGCTGTAATGGGAGGAGAAGATTTTGCCTACTACACAGAAAAAGTAAAAGGTTGTTTTGTAGTATTGGGAATGAATAATCCTGATATCGATGCAACATACAGTGTACATCATCCCATGTTCAAAGCTGACGAAGACGCATTACATATTGGAACTGCTTTACACACTATTTTTGCTCTCAAAAGTCTTGAAGAATTAAATAGTTAATTATTCAACAGTAACTGACTTTGCCAAATTTCTTGGTTTATCAATACTTTTCCCTAAATCGTGCGCCACATAATACGATAATAATTGAACAAAAACAGCAACTAGGAATGGAGATAGAACTGGATCTACTTCGGGTAACTCAAAACCGTGATCCGAAACTCTTAAGGCCTGCTTATCTCCTTTTTGTGCAACCGTAATTACTGGAGCACTTCTAGCAGATATCTCTTCGATATTTGATATTAATTTTGAATAAGTATGGTCTTGAATAGCAATTGCAATTACTGGAGTGTCTGAACTTAGTAGTGCCAACGGACCATGTTTAAGTTCTCCAGCAGGATACCCTTCCGCATGAATATACGAAATTTCCTTAAGCTTAAGAGCACCCTCTAAAGCGAGTGGATAATTGATATTACGACCTATAAAAAATGTTGATTTGGCCTTTGAAATGTGAGGAACTAGCTCCTTGATAGACTCAGAAGAATTAAGAAGCTGAGTAATCTTACTAGGAATTCCTCTAAGCTCATTTTCCCAATTTTTCAACATTACATGATCTATGGACCCAGATTGGAAAGCAAGGTGCATAGCAAGTGCATAAAGTGCCTGCATCTGTGTCAGGAAAGTCTTAGTGGCAGCAACGCCTATTTCCTGTCCAGACTTTGTAATGATTACTCCGTCGACTTCTCTAGTTATTCTACTGCCTGGAACATTACAAATTGCAACTGTATGACAACCCTGTTGTTTTGCAGCCCGAGCTGCAGCAAGCGTATCTGCAGTTTCACCACTTTGAGAAATTAGGATGACTAAAGGTCTTGAAGACATAAGTCCACCTACTCCTTGAACTGGTGCTGCGTATCTAAATTCTGAAGCATAATGAACTGAAACTGGAATTGCAGTTAACTGCTCAATTACATATTTTCCAACAAGACCTGCATGGTATGAAGTACCGCAAGCAACAATAGAAATACTGCCTATTTTCCAATTTAAATCAAGATTATCAAGAGGAGAGTTGACAAATAATTCGGTCTGAGAATCTTGTAATGCCTTAGGCTGCTCAAAAATCTCTTTAAGCATAAAATGTTCGAAACCTCCTTTTTCAGCTACTTCAGTGTACTTTTCCACAGTTTCAACTTCAAATTTAACTTCATTTAAGTTCTGATCTAATACTTTTACATCTTTTGGAGAAATACTAACTATTTGATGGTCATCAGGATAAATGATTTGCTGAGTATATTTTAAAATTGCATAAATATCACTAGCTACATAATTTTCTTCATTACCCAAGCCAATTACTAAAGGTGTTTCATTTCTAACCGAAACAATTTGCTCAGGATTATCAACATGTATTGCTGCTATAGTGTATATTCCCTCAATCTCATCTAATATTTTACTCACTGCTTTAACTAAATCTCCTTCATAATATTTAGACAATAAATTCGGTATGACTTCAGTATCCGATTCGCTCAAAAAGTTAAAACCTTCATTCTCTAAACTCGATTTGATATCTAAATAGTTATCAATAGTGCCATTATGAACAACAGCTATCTTACCATCATTACTCAGATGGGGATGAGAGTTAACATCAGAAGGAACTCCATGAGTAGCCCATCTAGTGTGAGCAATAGCCATTTTAGAATTAGATGAATCTAAAACAGACTCTAAATTAGCAATTGGGCCTTCCTTCTTTGAAAAAACTATTTCACCTTCATGCAGAGCTATGCCTGAAGAATCATAACCCCGGTATTCTAACTTTTTCAAGGAATCAATAACAATTTCTTGAGCTGGCTTATTACCTGTATAGCCCACGATACCGCACATCAGATAGTATCTCCTTGGAAGTCTGCGTTATAAACTTCTCCCTCACCAATGGTGGCTCCTTCCAGAAGAATTGAACCGCCATCAAGAACTGCTCTATTGCCTATATTGCACCTATTCCCGATCATAGATCCTCTGTTGCTCAGAGAAACTGTATGATCTAAGTATGTAACTTGCCTGTTACTTGGATTAGCTATTACATTTGTGCCTGTTTCAGTTCCATTCCCTACAACGGTTCCAACGATAGAGTTATAGCTTCCGATAACTGAATCTGACATTAATATTGAATCTTTGATTTCACAGAAAGCTCCAATTCTTGTATTATCACCAATGGATACCGAGCTACCAACAAAAGTATTAGGTCCAATCACACAATTATCTCCAATTGATATTGGACCTTCAAGATAGCTTCCTGAACAAATTACAGAACCTGAACCTATAGAAATTGGACCCTTAAGTGTTACATTTCTTTCAATTTTTCCAGATTTGGACAAGAACAGATTTTGAAGTGCTAACCTGTTTCCATCAATCAAATCCCAAGGGTAAACAATATTGTGCCAATAGTCCGATCTGATAACATCAAAATTAACATCTTCTTCAATTTTTTGAAGCGCTTCACCTATGTGCCTTCCATCTGCAGAAATTAAATTCTCAGCAATATCTATATCTAATTTCATTATTCCAGTAAAGTGTAATCTACCGAAAGCTTCAGGATTATCAAATGTAATCTTTGCTTTGGAACCCACAAACTCAATCTCTCCCCATTTAGACCACCTATCTGCTTTTCCCGCAAGCAAAACTGGTTTTTCATTACTTATTAATGGAAGAAAAGAAGAAGATGAAATATAATTGTCTCCTGGAACTAAAATGAAATGGTTGCTTATGTCTTTCAAACCAAGCTTTAAGGCATCCAAAGTTCCTGATAATGTGGACTGTTCAATGTAGTTTATCTTGATGCCAAATTTACTTCCATCACCAAAGTAAGACATCACTAAATTCTTGCGATATCCCACAACCATATTAATTTTTTGAATACCTGATTTTGATAAACCCTGAACAATATGCTCTAAGATTGGAGCATTCCCAAGAGTAATCATACCTTTAGGTTTATCACTTGTCCATCCCTTTAGACGAGCACCCTCTCCAGCAGCTAAAATGATTGCATCCACATTAATATCGATGCAGAGCCCTTTATGATACTTATTATTTCAACCAAACTATATTTTAGCAAGGTTAATAGACAATGTGGAAAAAAGCTGGGATGCAATAGTTATTGGAGGAGGACCTGCTGGAAGTACTGTTGCAAGATATGCTGCTCTTGAAGGCGTTAAAGTATTAGTAATAGATAGTAGAGAGAAAATTGGCAGCCCATTACAGTGTGGTGAATTAGTACCTACCAACAATCAACTTCGAAAATTATGCCCTCATGTACCTGAAATTGATGATCTGTTCAATCTACCTGAAGAAGCCGTATCCAGAAGAACTACAAAGATGGGTTTGGTAACTCCATCTGGTAAAAAATTAGTTTATCCATTTCGAGGTAAGATTTTAGAAAGACCAGTTCATGATCAAGCTCTTGTTGATTTAGCAAAAGAAGCAGGTGCTAAATTTCTGACAAAATCAAAGGTTGTTGATATCCAAGGTAACATCATTCGTTTAGCCAACGGCGATGAATTTGAAGGCAAAATAATAGTTGGCTGTGGTGGGCCCCATGACCCTCTAAGGGCAAAGCACTGGGACGAAAAATCACTTAATATTTTTGTCAAATTTATGTTAATTGAAGGCAACTTTGATGATCAGGTTGATTTATACTTTGGATCAACCGCCCCTGGAGGTTACGCGTGGGTTATTCCAAAAAGAAATGGCGCAAATATTGGAATTGGAATTCAAAAGAAATATGCTAAAGATGTAAATTTGAAAACTAAAGCCGAGGAATTTTTCGCTAGATTTGATGGTAAAATTACCTACAAAGGTAGTGGAGCACTACCAATGTCTGGAACCATAAGCCAATTCACAAAAGGTAATTACATGTTAGCAGGAGATTCTGCTGGGATGGTCCTTCCGTCTAATGGAGCTGGAATAACAACGGCAATGATTGGAGGGCGTGTTGCTGGACAAGCAATTGCAAACCACATTATCCATGATTCCAGTTTGGATGAATATGAAAAAAATTGGGATAAACAAATGGGGAAAATGATGAAATATTCAAAAAGAGGAATAAGATGGGGTGAAATAATGTTCAATTCTCCAGACTGGCTAGTTGATGCTAGCTTTAACTCATTATCAAAACCCTTTATCTGGCGGGCTGTAAACTGTCGCCCCGTTTTAGGAATTTATTAAACCTATTTATTCTGATTACTATAGGTGAATGTGATTGTACTAGACACATGCGCATTTTTAACTCAAAAACATCCTAATGGGGAATTTGCTACAGTACCAGGCATCA
>MIZB01000268.1_pt1 | contig 12072 bp, 12 predicted proteins | sample 888171 | NCBI WGS metagenome assembly MIZB01 (sample SAMN05440186, study PRJNA335308) | marine metagenome | isolation source: marine water
GAATCTAATATAAAAGTAGAATCATATATTACTAATGAACCAAATCACGCGATACAAATTGCAAAGAATTTAAATTTAGTTGAGGGCGACGTAGTTGGTTCTGTTGGCGGTGATGGTACCTTTTGTGAAGTTATAACCGGTTTTATGGATCGACATGATAAAGGGCACGAAAAATTTCCAGTAGCTTTGATTCCTGCAGGTACTGGTAATAGTCAGGCAAATGATATGGAAATTCCAGATTACCAGGTGGGTATTGAAAAAATTCTTAACGGAAATTTAAGAAAAATGGATATTGGACGTACAAGTTTTATGCTCGATGGTAAAAAGGGGCTTCGATATTCCCACAATTTAGTTGGTTGGGGACTAGGAGTAGATTCCAATATTTTGGCTGAAAAAATGAGATTTCTAGGTCCTTTAAGATATGACCTTGGTGCCTTAATGAGTATAATTAGAGGTAAGGTGCGTAAAGCTAAGTGTTACATTGATGGACATTTAATAGATTCTTCATTTATATTGTTATTAATACAGAATACCTGTACAGGAGGGGATAGGCTTGCATTGGCACCTTATGCTCAAGTTGATGATGGTAAAATGGATATAGGAGTAATCTATCAGATAAATCGGAGGAAAGTTTTGACTTTATTTAATCAATTAAAGGCAGGAGGCTCACATATATGGAATCCAAATGTAGAATTTTACCGTTTTTCTAGGCTGAAAATTGAAACAGATGAGCCAACAGCCATCAACATTGATGGGGAGAATATAGGGACTACACCTTTAGAAATAGAGGTAATTCCTTCGGCCTTGAAAATTTTCAATTAAGGCATACTAATTTTTTAGGGCCTCCTTTAGGACAATATGGAGGACAAAAATTCATTGGACCTGCTCAAGCAAAAATTAATGGATTGCGAAGCTGTCAAATTTGGAAAATTTACCTTAACCTCAGGCAAGGAATCTAGTTTTTATGTAGATATGAAATTAGCCTCGACCAATCCGGGAATTTTAAAACTCATTGCTAAGGAATTTGCTAGACATTTACCAAAGAATGTTGACTTTATCGCAGGTATGGAATTAGGTGCAGTGCCATTAGCTGTGGCTTTGTCATTAGAGACTGGGATTCCTTATTCGATGATTCGAAAGTCCGAAAGAAAACACGGGACAGGATCGAGAATTGAGGGTGTCAGTGTTGGTAAGGCAGTTTTAGTTGATGATGTGGCTACAACTGGCGGGTCAAACATTGAATCAGTTAAAGCCTTAGTAGATGAGGGTGTTGATGTGTCAATGGTAATGGTTGTTGTAGATAGAGAAGAAGGCGCTCAAGAGAAGATAGCACCATTTGGCATAAATTATAAGGCATTAATTCGAATATCCGATTTGGTGAATTAATGAATTTTCTTGTTATAGGTAGTGGAGCTCGAGAACATATTATGGCTCAAAAACTTTTTGAGGCTGGAGCTAAAGTTTTTTCAATATTAACAAATTCAAATCCTGGTTTAATTCAGTTATCAAAAGACTATCTTTTAGTTGACAACTATAGTCAAAAGAATATCGATAAAATTGTAGATTACGGTACAGCACATTCCATAGATTGTGTAGTAATTGGCCCAGAAGATCCATTAGCTAATGGCTTATCAGACAGGTTTTGGAGAAAGGAAATCTCAGTAGTTGGACCAGTGAAGATATTAGCACAAATAGAAACTAGTAAAGGATTTACTAGGGACTTATTAAAGAAATACGGAATAGACTCATCACCAAAGTTTAAAAGATTTAATAGTCTAGAAGGATCTAGCGCTTTTATCGATGCATTATCTGAAGAATACGTTATTAAGTTTGATGGCTTAATGGGTGGGAAGGGTGTTAAAGTTTCAGGAGAACATCTGAAGAATAAGGATGAAGGTTTAGATTACTGCAAACGTTTATTGTCAAATTCCGGCAGTTATGTAATTGAAGAGAAACTCTATGGAGAAGAATTTTCTTTAATGAGTTTTAGCGATGGTACTAGTTTGGCACATATGCCTGCAGTTCAAGATCATAAAAGAGCGTACGAGGATGATTTGGGACCAAATACTGGAGGAATGGGAAGCTATTCAGATTCCAATCATTCATTACCTTTTTTGAATACGAATGAGATTGCTGAAGCAAAAAATATTAATGAGCAAGTTGCTTCAGCTCTTTTAGACCATACAGGACATGAGTACAAGGGAATACTTTATGGTGGTTTTATGGCTACAAAGGATGGCGTTAAGTTAATTGAGTATAATGCACGATTTGGCGATCCAGAGGCAATGAATTTGTTGACTTTATTGGATACTGATTTTGCGTCTATCTGCATTGATATTGCAGATGGTAATTTAGGTTCAGTCAATTTTCGTAAAAAAGCTTCAGTCTGCAAGTATATTGTTCCCGAAGGCTATGGAAGTAATCCAAGTCCCGATGCAACTTTGGTAGTAGATAATAGATATAAGGAATTTGCAGATTTTTATTATGCTGCAGTAAATTCAGATGAAAATGGTAAGATTTCAACTACTAGCTCGAGAGCTGGTGCGATAGTATCTACTTCTTCAACGATTTCTTTGGCTGAAGAGAAATGCGAGAAGGGTCTTGAATTTATCTCTGGTAATAATTTATTTGTGAGAAATGATATTGCTAAACCTCACTTGATTGAAAAGCGCATGGAAAATATGGAGAGTATAAGATGAGCTTATTCTTGTCATTATTTCTACTTGCGATAGGTTTTATTTTATTAACTAAAGGAGCCGATTATTTCATAGATAATTCTGCGATTCTAGCAGAAGAAAAAGGTATTCCTCCCCATGTAGTAGGTGTTACAATTGTTGCTTTTGGTACTAGCTTACCTGAATTATTAGTTTCTATTATTTCTTCCTTACAAGGTTACAACGATTTAGCCTTAGGAAATATCGTCGGTTCTAATATATCAAATATTGGCTTAGTATTGGGCACTTCCTGTTTCATATTTTTCTATCTTTTGAACACTGAGATCAAACCTGAAAAAGATGCGAATAGCGATAGCTATGTTATGCTCTTTGCAGTGTTTTTACTTTATTATTTTTCCAGAGATAAAATAATATCTGAATCTGAAGGTATTGTATTTTTCAGTCTCTATGTAATTTATATGTATTGGTTATATGTTCGCTCAGTTAATTCCGATAACGATCCTGTTGAGCAAGATAACGTATCTTATGTGTTCCTTATTGGAGGTTTAATTGCTTTACTTATTGGTGCACAAATTACCGTAGATTCTGCAGTAGACATTGCAACTTATTTTGGAATTTCTGAAGTAGTTATTGGCCTTAGTATACTTGCCATAGGAACGAGTTTACCAGAACTTGCAGGTACTGTATCTGCAGCTAAGAAAGGTCATAAAGAAATAGCAGTAGGCAACATAATAGGGTCCAATATCGCAAATATTTTTATGGTTATGGGAATTCTTGCTATCGTTAAACCGATCCATGTCGATGATATGATATTGACAACAACAATGCCTTTACTGTTATTGATTACTGTTGCTACCTTTGGTATGATTAGGGTACCAATGAATCGCTTATCTGGACTGATATTTTTTAGTTTCTTTGCATTATTCCTATACCAACTTTCATTATGAGAAAATTACTAGAGTTTCAGATATTAGATGAAAACGCTGATAAACTTGGGTTTGATTTATCTGCTCTAATGAAAAATGCAGGGAGCAAAGTTGCAAATTATATAACTGATAATTATAGTAATAATAAGAAAATTACAATTGTTTGCGGTCATGGGAATAACGGTGGAGACGGGTATGTTGTTGCGAATATTTTAATTGAAAAAGGCTTTCAAGTTAGTGTTTTGAGTTCGGGATTGTCTAAATCTAGTATTGCAAATAAGGCCCTTTCAGATTTACGTTGCGATATCTTCCCTTTAGAGGATTTGGAAAAATTTACGGAGAGCTCAGATATCCTCCTTGATTGTCTTCTAGGGTCAGGAATAAAGGGTGAAATTCGTCCACCTTTGGACGAGTACATACGTTTAATGAATAAATTCCCTATAATCATATCAGTAGATGTTCCGTCAGGGATTGGAACAAAAGATCACATTACTCCTCAAATAACTCTTACATTCCACGATTTTAAAATTAATATGAATAGTTCGAATAGTGGAGAAATAATACTTTTGGATATTGGTTTTCCAGCGGAAATTGATTGTGTAACAGGGCCTGGAGAATTCCTACTTTTTCCAGAATGGAATACTAGTAATCGTAAGGGTCAAAATGGGAAAGTAGCAATATTAGGTGGTGGAGTTTTTTCTGGAGCTCCTTCGTTAGCTGCTCTAGGCTCTTATCGCTCAGGTTCCGATTTAGTTCATGTTTTTATTCCTGAAAGTTCCTATGATGCAGTTTCAAAATTTATACCTGAACTGATAGTACACAAGTTAGATGGTGAACTAGTTAGCTCAGATAATATTGAAGATTTATTCAATTATGGTTTTGATAGTGTTGTTGTTGGACCTGGTATGGGTAAAGATCCCAAATCATTTGAAGCAGTTCAGAGAATAATAGATAATTTTGACAATGTAGTAATTGATGCTGATGCTATTAGATTATATGATTTTTCTTCAAATAATATAGTATTAACTCCACATATGGGAGAGATTGAAAGGTTAGGAATTTATCCTACTCAAGAAGCTATGATTCAGTTTGCTTCTGAGAATAGTATTACTTTAGTGCTAAAGGGTGAAACGGATTTTATTACAAATGGAGAATATTTTAAGCATAATAAAACGGGACACCCAAGAATGGCAGTTGGTGGAACTGGCGATGTTCTTGCTGGATTCTTAGGAACTTTATTGGCAAAGGGATTATCGGGTTATGAGGCTGGGCGCTTAGCCTGCTATAGTTTTGGTTTAGCTGGTGAGATATCGTATGATGAGATAGGTTCCGGTTTTCTTCCAACCGATTTAGCAGTAACACTATCTAAATTATTAAAAAAAAGCTAGTTTCTTCTTTTTATTGTAACTAAAGAAATTAAAAGTATGATTGTCACTAAGTTTGGATAAGGTAGTGTCTGCTTATCTTCGACAACTTGTGTAATCTCTTGTTGGGATAGAACTACTATATTTTGTTCATGAGAGTACAGTTTTCCATGGCCAGTATCAACTTCTATACTATAAACATATTTACCTTCGTCTTCAAAGTACAAATCTCCGTAGTAATAATTTCCTTCTTCGTACATTGGTATTTTTTGTCCTTCCGCTAGAACCCCTTCATTGTTCTCAGCAATAATAACAGAAACAGATTCTGGGTTTGGATAATCAATAATTGCACTAACTTTAATCTGCTCTTTTGAATCAATGATTGGTGGTGCTAAAGAGTGGATTAGGTCTTTATTTTTTACGTCAATATTTCGGTATAGGGTACTCATTCCCCCCCATTCATCAATACATTCAATTTGCATTAAGCATTCTCCATCTTCATGTTTTGTAGAATCCCACCAGAATTGGACATTGTTTTGACCACTTTCAAGTTCTATCCAAGGGCCACTATCAATCCTGTATCTTAGTGTGTTTAATGAGCTGTAATCATTAACGCTTAAATCAAATTGAGCATTGGCAGTTACATCGTCCGTGTTTGAATTCAGCAATATGAATGGAGGTGTGCTATCAGTCTCAAACCGAAGACCAGAGGTTGTAGTGTATTCTTGGCTATCTTCAGCCCTAATATCTATCCAGTGCCATCCATCCTCTATTGGCATCCAAGTACCCTCATAGATGTTGTTGCCACCTGATGAGAGCTCTTTCCATGTTCCATTATCTATTCTGTATTCTACAGTAACTATTCCCTCAGGATCTGAAGCGATGGCTTCAATATTTATTCTTGCACTGTAAAAGTCTTCTTTGGGCTTAGTTATTTCCAAATAAGGATATGTGACATCCTCTTCGTTGAAAACGGTAATATTAATACTCTTTTTTATTACGTTGTTGCTTTTATCACTAGATCTAAATGTGATTAGATGTTCGCCATTTCCCGCACCTGCTTCTTGAGTATTCCAGCTAGCAATGTATCCATCATTATCTCGTGAATACATTTTACGCCAGCTTCCTTGATTGACTTTAAATTCAACATCATCTATGCTATTATCATCTACAGTTTCTATGTCTAAGACTACAATTTCCTCTATAGTCTCTCCTTCACTTGGTGATAATATTTCAAGAGTTGGGGGTTCTTCATCATTTAATATTTCTAGCTTAATAGTTTTAACAATACTTGCCCCGTTATCAGTTGCTTTTATTGACAAGTCATGTTCTCCGTTAACCAAATCTTTCGTATTTATTTCTAAATTAAAATTTCCATTGAAGGATTCCAATTGAGTGTCTACCCATTCACCCTGGTTCCAACTATAGTGTACATTTTGAATTTGTGATTTTTCACTAATTGCACTTCCTTGTAATTGAATATCTCCACTTAATATGCCTGTATCGCTTGATATTTCAAGTTCAGGTGGTATTGCAAAAGCAGTTTGTAGAACATACTTATCAGATGATGCAGATTCATCATTAAAAAAAGCTACGAATATGTTGATGTTATCATATTCGATATCGGAAAAGTCGTTTCCATTTTTATCTTCATGCTCTCCCCCAATCCAAACAGTAGACATTTCCAGTTTTTCATGTGGGTTAAGTTCTACGCTTTCTTCAAAAGCATAGTCTAGAAAACCAAAGTGATATGGGTCACCATCATAATTATTATATCTTGAAACTTTTTCAACAATATATGCTCTTACATAGCCATTAAAGGTAGGATCTCCAAAAGGTGCATCTTCATTCCATGTCATGCCTAAACTAACACCTAATTGATCAGTACCAAGATGTTCCATTTCAATTTCTAATGATATGTCAGTATCGTCTCTTTGTGCACAATTATCTATTGCATTTTCATAATTACCCGTGTCTGATTGCCCCCCGGAAACTTTTTCATCATTCCCATCAAATATTACTGTCGGATAACCAGTTACATCAGGATAGTCACCCATTCTGTCATCAGCCTTATCATTAACATCAGTAATTAGAGCCACAAAGAAGAATTTATCATCATAATATGGTTCGTTAGGTATGTCATCATAAATTTTCATGAGATTTTCAGCAGCGCTTGGACAATACACACACCATGTTGCTGTGAACTCCTCACCAAATACAGTATGAGTAAAATCTTCAGAGGGAACTTCGGCAGTAGGTGTAAATGGAATTGCAGTTATGCACAAAAGTGTTGCTAAAACAACGTAATTTAACTTATTCACAAGATTAGTTATGGTTTATAATTAATAAGTCTATCCCTTTTTCATATCTTCTATTACTTTTATTGGATCTGGCGAACTGAATATAGCACTGCCTGCAACTAAAAGATTGGCTCCGGCCTCTGACAAGAGACTAGCATTTTCAGGACCAACTCCACCATCCACTTCTATTATTTTATCGGGATACTTTTCTCTGTATTCTCTAACTCTTTGGATCGAATTTTCATGAAAAGATTGGCCACAATATCCCGGTTCTACAGACATCACTAAAATCAGGTCTACGTTTTCAATATAGGGTTCAATAGCTGACGATGGTGTTGATGGGTTTAATGCAATACCTGCTTTAATATTGAGTTCTTTAATCAATTTAATAGCTTTCGCAGGATTGTTTGCTTCGACATGTACAGAAATAATATCGGCTCCCACATCACTAAAATCTTGAATAAAATCAGTAGGATTTGATACCATTAAATGAACATCAATGTCCGCTATCCCTTTCAAAGCTTTTACTAAATCAGGGCCCATTGTGAGGTTAGGTACGAAATGGCCATCCATAACATCCATATGCAAATAGGATGAATGAGGTGCTACAAGCATAGCTTCTTTCTTCATTTCTCCGAAGTTTGCGCCTAACATTGAAGGTGCTATCTCAACCACTTAGCGTCCTCGTTACAGAATCAATTATAAACTTTTGGGATAAGTCATGCCTTCTTTTTTGAACAACTCTGATAAAAACTTCTAATTGCGATGATTCAGTTCTCCACCACCTGTCATAAAATCCATCGATCTTATCTAAGTCACTTAAAATTAATTTAATTTGTGATTCTGGAAATTTAGGTGCACCGCTTTTATGACCTAATCTTGTTTCAAGCATATATTTCATCTTATTTAGAACTAAAATGTAGAATCCTTTTGGTTTAGCCTCTTCTCCACTTAAATTTTTAATGATACCAGTATCTAAACACCAATCATGCTTAGCTAGTTTCTTATCTTCATCTTGGTAAACATCCATCCATATTCGTTCAGAAGGAGGTGCAGGATTATGCTCATTAACTATTTCCTCTTCGGTTTCCACATCCTCAGTATCTTCTTCTGAACCCATTAATATAATCTTTAATGAACCGTTCTTATTAACTTTATTCATCACAGACTTTTTATTACAGTCTTCACATACATATAATATTGGGGAGCATGGTGTAACCTGGCAGCATTGCGGGCTCCAATTATACAGGAATGATTGCTACAGGGTCTGCTGATATCGTGATGAATGATTGGAGCTATGACCTGTGCAAACTATGGGCTCCGGCTCAATAGGTGAGACCCGCCGATCTGGGTTCAAATCCCAGTGCTCCCACCACCCCATAAGTTTTTATTTTCATGCTGCAGATACAATTACATGAGAGTACAAGTAAGTCGCATTTCTATTTACCAGAATGCTAAATTCTTGGCTGTAATTTACATGCCAATTGGTCTAATCTATTCTCTAATAGGGATTGTATTTCTGCTGCGTGGTGGTGATTATTTCCGACTCACAGGATTTATTTTCTTACTAAGCCCAATTTGGATATCTGGACTGATATTCATAATTCATGTGATTATGGCTACAATCTATAATTTCATCGCTTCAAAAATAGGCGGTGTGGAGTTTGAGCTTACTGAATTACCGGAGAATGAAGAAGTTCCAAAAGATAATTTTGGAGATTAATACTATTCCAACTCAGCCCAGATTCTACTGAAACGATAAGCGGCAGACAAAGTACAGACTATTGCAAAAACATAACACATTAGTGTCATCCAATTTATTCCCATGATTTCATCAATGAAATATTGTATTACAGGAATCATAGCCATTACTACAAGTCTGTCTGCTCTTCCTAGAAGACCAGCGTAATCTCTGCCAGCCCCAACAGCTTGGGCTTGGGTTCCCATATATGATAACATCAAAACTCCAATAATTGCAGCAAATCCAATAGTTGTATCTACAAGAGGACCTAGAGCTACTCCGCCTAGCATAATTATGTCTGCAACACGGTCTAAAGTATGATCAACTAGATCTCCTCTTTTACTTGACATATCTCTCATTCTAGCAACTATACCATCGAGTGCATCTAAGACTGCAGTAAGAAAAACCATCAATGCTCCAAACAAGAGCCATTCTTTGCTTTCTAAATCTGCTATGTAAAAAGAATATCCCGCAGTAAGTGCAGTAACTAATGATAATAGACTAATTCCCATTGGATTTAGAGGTGAATTTCTTGCAATTGGTGCTAATATCCTTGTTCCAAGTTCTCTATAATCGTCAGCTACCATTAATACCATTCCATTATTCTTTCTGAATAGTCGTAACTTTCGTCTAATTTAATATTGCCGTTCATAAAGTTCATAATTTTTTTAGCACTTTGTTCGGGAGTTTGGTCAGTAGTATCTAGTTGAAAAATTTTATCTTCAGAGATATTCTCAATAGCTTCCTCAAATATAATGTTGAGAGCTTCCGCCTCTAAATTCTCATTTATTTTTTCTTTAGAATAGTTACGTTTTGTTAATCTTTTCCTTAGAACTGGTGGATCACATCTCAATAGTATTACCATTTCAAGATTATCGAGCGTATGTGATGTATGGCCTTCATAGAAAACCTCCTTCAAATTTGCCTCGCTAACAATAGTATTAATTTTATCTAAATCTATTAACCATTCTCCGGACTTGGTTTTACCTTCAGAAGCTTCTTCATAATAGTCTGAAAGATGTACTACTTTTGTATCTAAAAAATCAGAAATGGATGTTTTACCAGTTCCTGGCGTACCCGTTAAGGCACACCTTACCATTAAGATTTCATTTCCTTTTCGGCTGCAGCTTTAGCTTCTCTCTTTGCTTTAGCTTTAGCTCTGTCTATTCTTTGTTTAGCATTAAATGAAGTAACACTCTGCATGAATCGATTGTAGGCTTGGTGTGCTTCTAGTGAGTCTTCTGGAGTTGCCTCACTATCAGTTTCAGTTTCAACTTTTATCTCAGTTATAGAAACAAATTCAACTTTTATGGATTTGAGTGCTTTAAATGAACCTGAGAAAAGGTTGCCATCTTCCACGATATCTCCAAATTCTTCTTCCATCATAGTTTTTAGTCCACCATTTTCTAGTGTCTTACCGTGTCCACGCTTTACTTCGAAACTCTGCATATGACGAGACTCTAAGTCACAGTATTTGTATTTTGGGGCTAGAGTTTCATGTCCCTTTGCCGAACTGTCTCATCATTTTCTGTTGCATTCTTCGATTTCCACCTATATTAGACATCATTTTACGACTTTGATTATATTGTTTTAATAGGTCTCTAATTTCCTGAGGATCAGATCCTGAGCCCATGGCAATTCTATTAATTCTTGAGCGCTTTATCAGCTTCGGATTTTCCAATTCCTCTTTCGTCATAGAGCTCATCAATACCTTAAATTTTTCCAGCTTATCTTGAGTTTCTTCTACCTGACCTTTTTTCATCATAGCAGACATTCCAGGTACCATTTCCATTACTTTACCTAATGGACCCATTTTTGTTAATGCTTCCATTTGTTCCTTCATGTCTATTAATGTAAATTTACCAGAAAGTAACTTTTTTGCACTATCTTCAGCAGTACTCGCATCCATTACTTCTTCAGCCCTTTCAAGTAAAGTCTGAAGATCACCCATTCCAAGTAGCCTTGAAATGAATCTGTCAGGATCGAGTGTCTCTAAACTTTCAAGACTTTCTCCAGTTCCTACAAATATAATTGGAGCTTTTGTTACTGCGACGGCAGATAATGCGCCACCACCTTTTGCAGACCCGTCTAATTTAGTTAAAATCACACCAGTTACTCCCACGGCTTCATGGAATGCTTCAGCTTGAGGTCCGGCTTGTTGACCTACTGTAGCATCCATTACAAGGAAAATATCATCTGGTTTAACAATCGAGGCTATATTCTCCATTTCGTTAATCAAGTCACCATCAAGTGCGTGTCTTCCAGCAGTATCTACAATCACAATATCCAAATCTTTGAACTCTTGAAGACCTTCAGAAACTACTTTTTCCGCATTAGTGTTTGCGGAATCTCCATAAACTGGAACTCCTATTTGTTCACCTATCTGGGACAATTGGTCGTATGCAGCAGGTCTATGAACATCTGCAGCGATCAATCCTAAGCTTAACCCTTTCTTCTTTAGATATTTAGCTAATTTACCAGTAGTTGTAGTTTTTCCCTGTCCGTATAGTCCTACAAGCATCAGTTTTTGTGGACCTAATTTTAAACTTCTCGGTTCTCCTAGTGCCTTGACCAATTCTTGATGAACAATGCGAACCACATGTTCTCTTCCAGTCATACCTGCTGGAGCTTTTTCATCTAATGCTCTTGTTTCAATTCTCTTACTTAAGTCTAAAGCCAAACGAACATTAACATCTGATTGTAAAAGAGCTCTTTGAATATCACGTACTAATTCTTTAATCAACTCAGGAGAAATATGGCTGGCACCTGCTATTTTCTTTAGTGTTTCTCTTAATGCATCTCCTAATTTCTCAAGAACCATAATTTCTATTCACTCATCCATCAATTTAAAATTATTGATATGGTTTGTAATCAGATTATTTTATTAAGTGATTAGTATATGCTTTGCAGTGAATAAGCTGGTATTGCTAACATTGTGCACTTTTGCAATCATATTCGTGAGTGGTGATGCTACTGCAGGGTCTATCGGGACTCCTATACCTGCTGAAGGTGAGGATTGGGAGATTGATGAATACACCTATGTTTGGGATGAAACTATAATAATCA
>MIZB01000233.1_pt1 | contig 12049 bp, 11 predicted proteins | sample 888171 | NCBI WGS metagenome assembly MIZB01 (sample SAMN05440186, study PRJNA335308) | marine metagenome | isolation source: marine water
TCAAAAAAATCTCGCGGGCCATGATAGACATCAGAACATGGATTGTCATCATCAACAGTGAACTCAGGTTCCAAATCATCTCCAATCAAAGCTTGACCTTGTGTATTATGAGACCATTCTAGTGGATAATTTCGATTGATGTCTACACCATCACAAGCATCGCCATATCTATCATTATCATCGTTGTCTCGCATATTTTTACGCCAGAATCTGTCTGGGTCTTCGCGATCATAATTATATCCATCTGGATTTAGGAGTGGAATAATCCATGTTTCTCTGTTATTAACTAGATGAGTTACACGAGCTTCACTTGGATCTTCATCAATTCCTTCATCAATGATTCCATCTCCATCGTTGTCTATTCCATCAAATAATGCACGACCGAATTCATCAACTCTTCCACCTTGTTCTCCGTCTCCATCATTGTCAACACCATCGATCATATCTTCATTAATCAGTCCGTCCCCATCATTATCTGTTGGTTCCATACCGTAAAAATGAGTTAGATAATAGATGAAATACATAGGTGTAACGACAGTCATCCATTCTCTTGCATGATGATTACTAACGATGAAGTATGTTTCCTCATCAGGGTCGTCATAGTAAGCAGGCTCATTGGCTACATTATCTGAAATTTTCACTCCATAAATTTCATTCCCTTGCCATGTCTGACCAGCTGGAATAATATCCGTTAAAGTATAAAGTTCTACTATGTCTGGATGATCATTTTGGAATGTTAGTAAATCGGCATAAACTTCAGCAGAAGTATCATAATAGTCTTCAAAAAGTATATCAAAAGGGAAAGTATTTGTTCGATCTATAGTGTCATTTTCATTTCCATCAAAACCATTAGAGGTATTATTTATTTTAGTAAATTCAGGATTATCTAGAGATCCAGTACCCATTGTAGTCAAGGTCAGCATAATCGCCAAAGAGACTGATGAGATTCTATTCATATAATTCCAACGAGGGGCTACTAATTATAAGATTTTACCATACCTATCTTATTATTACTGTCACTTGTTACACTCATATAATGCTTAGATGCAAAGATTGTCCACATTGGTATGGTGGAGAAGATTTTGGTTACGGAAGTTGCCGTCTTAAGCTTCAAAGAGTTGATAAAAAATTCTTGACATTTGGTCAACAAGAGTGTGATGAGGGGTTGTCAGATGATTAATATTAGAGACTTGAAAGAATCAGAATTAGAGTTTGCCAAATCCCTTACAGACCAAGAAGACTGGAATAATTCTGTAGAAGATTGGAATCGTCTTTTTCGAATTAGTATCCCTTTAGTGGCTTTTGATAAGGATGAGCTTTTAGGTATTGCAACACCCTTTGATTATGGAAATTTAGGAATGATTGGTAATGTTGTAGTATCTTCTAACCACCAGGGCAAAGGAGTTGGTCAAGCTTTGATAAAGGAGTCCATGAAAAGATTAGAATCATGTGATACGGTTCGAGTTCATTCCAATATGGATGTTATTTCTTTTTACAAAAATTTAGATTTTATGGCTGAAGGGATGTCTACATTATTCAGGTTGGAAGCTGATATGAAATCATTTCAGCCGTTTGAGATAGATACAGATGATAACATTGTTTCGGCAGAAGGTTATTGGGATGAAATATTAGCCATGGATTTACGGCAATTTGGAGCTGACCGCTCAATATTTCTAAAAGAAGTCAATGATTACTTACCTGAGTGTTCATTTGTGGCTCTCGGTAAAGACGGTGAAGTTAAGGGTTTTATTATGGCAAAAGGTGAAGACAATTGGTATGAGATTGGTCCTTGGATAGTTGAACCAGGATGTAAAAATTGGCAAGGTTTACTACAATCCTCTGTTCAAGCTATTCCTGATAACTCCATAGTTGATGTTTTTGTTCCAGCACCTAATTTCAGAATTACAAATCTACTAGATTCGATAGGATATGATGCAAAATCATACTGTATGTCTATGTTTTATGGTAAAGATTGGCCTGATGAGGGTAATATCTGCGCCAGGGGCGGAGGTGACAAAGGTTGAAATTATTTAATACAGCTTCAGGTAAAAAAGAGACTTTTACTTCAGACTCAGAGTCTTTGGGATTGTATATTTGTGGTCCCACAGTCTATTCAGATACTCATCTTGGCCATGCTAAATCTTATGTTTCTTTTGACATATTGAAAAGATGGCTAGGTTATCATGATTACAATGTAAATCATATTCAGAATTTTACAGATGTTTCCGATGAAACTGCTATTGGAGCTTCTAAATCAGGTATTGATGAATTAATTTTCACAAGAAAATATGAGAAAGAGTTTCTTGATAAGATGAAGTTGCTTTCTAATCTTCCAGCGACGAAGTATACCCGAGCTTCAGATTTTGTAGAACAAATAGCTAGGGAAACTAAGAAATTACTTGACAAAGGTGAAGCTTACCAGACAGATGAAGGCATTTTTTTACAAATAGAGCAAGAGGAACATGGTAAATTGCTTAGAGTAGATTTAGAATCATCCTTAGCTCAAGGAACTAAAGAAGTTGATTCAGGACCTAAGAAAAGTCCGCATGATACGTTACTATGGGGCCCTCCTATGAATGGAGGCCATAATTGGAAATTTGAAGGTTTACCAGAGGGTAGACCTGGTTGGCATTTAGAATGTACATTAATGTCATCTTCTGAACTGGATTTACCAATAGATATTCATTGGGGAGGAATTGATCTAATATATCCTCATCATGAAACTGAAATGATTATTGCAGAAAAAATGGGTTTAGGTACTTACTGTGATTTCTGGATGCACAATGGATTAATGGAAGATGCAGAAGGTAAATTATCAAAATCAAGAGGAGAACGGATAACTTTAGAAGAAGTTTTCAAGGACTGCCCACCTGCTGCTCTTAGATTTTACCTCTTGAATCATCATTATAGGGAATTTACACCTTATTCTCCTGAAGGATTACTTGAGGCATGCCAAGAGGGTGAACGTTTGGGAATTAATGCAGTTGATTGTATGATTGTGGAACCGACGAATCCTAATGATGATGAAGAGATGGCACTTTTAGTTTCTAAGTTTGAGGCTGCACTGAATGATGACTTAGATACTCCTAAGGCACTTGATGTTTTGAGAGAATTAGATGTTATAGCTGGAGAAAAGTTGAAGAATAAAGGAGACCTTGCCCCAATATCAGGAATGTACAGTCTTTTCCAGTGTGTTTTGGGTGTTTTCTCTTAGTTGGGATATTGATATAAACCTCGAATTCTATTGTATCAAATGAAGTCACTTAGAATACTTTTATTGTTTGCATTTGTAACTCTTTTTTTCAGCACTCCAGCTCAGTCGGAAACAGGTAAATTTTCTCCAGCAGCTGAAGAACCAGGTGAGTCTAAAATCTTGCTTGTTGATGATGATATGGAATTATGGTTTTCAGGTCCATATATTGAAGCCACCCATATTGTTACAGCATTAAATGATGGAGGCTATTCCTATGATATTTTTAGAGCTGGACAGTTCGATGGAACAAATTATGAGCTTCCATCAGGTGATGCGGGCCTCTCCTTAGTTGACAACTATGAAGTTGTAATTTGGTATTCAGGATGGAATTCTAATATTTTGAGCGGTTCAGAAACTTCCGTATTGGAAGGCTATTTAGATGGAGACTGCGGAAATAGTGATAATTATTGTGCAGAAAATAGAAATATCATAATGTTAACACAGATGGTTGATTGGCTTGATTATAGCAATGAGGCATTTTTCAATAATTATTTTCATGCAGACACAGATGTTTCTAGTTATCTTGTCGTAGATGGCACTTCCAATCCGATGGATGGTGTTAGTGACTCTATATTCGATAGTAAAGATTATGCAACAGATACAGCAGGTACTTATTACATGGATAGACCTTGTGGTATCAAGACAACAGGTGACGAATCTACTGGTGCATTCTGGATGAATGTTCGTAAAGGCGAATCAGATGGACATGAGTACCATGCAGTTCAATACCCTTCAGAAGCTGCAGCATCTTCTGCATATCACAAAGCCTTCATATTTGCTAACGAAATAGGTATTTTCAATGAAAGAAGTGAAAGGGCAGACTTCTTTGCAACAATACTTGACTGGATGGAAGTTGAAGAAGAAATAACACAAGATAATGATTTAGGTATAAGTTCACTTGAAATCCCTCGTCACCATTCATCTGGTGAAATTGGAAAGGGTATTCCTATTGAGATAAAGGTAGGAGTTACAAATTATGGTAATGAAGCCGTAAATTCTATAAGTATTAGATTAAAAATAAAAACAGATGAAGGATTGGTATTTTATGATAATACTTTAGATACTCGCGCGTTTCCAGAAGGCTATCCTATGCACATTGAGGAAGCATTAGAACCTGGAGAAACAATTATTTTCAATTTTACTAGAGATAGTGACCGATATCAAAGAGTGTATGAGGGTGAATCTGAATACTCTGCTATTCATACTATGATGATGTTATCTGGCCTCCATACTTTAGATGTAGAAGTTGGTGGATCAGATGCTAACCCTAGTAATAATAAAATAATAACTAAAATATTTTCAGCAGTTTATGTTCATACTTTCGAACCAGATAACGCTGGTTATTCTTATTATTTAGGCGATACTGATGATAATGGGGCTTCCTCTTATGAGGGGGTAAATTGGCATTTAGTAGATAGTTACGATTGGGATACAGATGGTTGCGGCTGGGCTTCAGAAGTTCCAGAAAATTGTGAAGATGATGAAGGAACACTGAACCATACAGGCCTATATGTTGCTAAAAATGGAGATTATGCCCTAGCTTCATTTAATCAAAATGCATGGTACAAGGATAATGCTAATTCGGATGAATGTGATTGGGGAGATATGAGCGATCCCAATTGCCCTAAGTTCGTTCCAAATCCCAACCAGGATGATTATGTCAGTTTTGGTCCTTTTGATTTTTCAGGAATGAATGAAGTAGTCGTTAATTATTTTTATTCAGGATGTCTTGAATCTGGAGATTATCATAGGCTTCAAATATCGAAAGATGGCTATTGGACTAATTTAATTTCCGAAACAGATTTCTGTGCTAACGAAGGTGCTTGGTATATGCATCAGGGTGATAATCCAAGATATATAGGCCTTGAACTAGATAGTGAATGGTATGGTAGTGACGATACTGATTATGTATACATTCGTATTCAGATGGATACCGATGATGACCAAATCACGGAAAGTTCCGACCAGCCATATTCAGGTTTGTTCATAGATGATTTTATAATTAGAGGAACTGAAAAAGTTACCAGAGATGTCGCCGTTGGAGATATTACGATAGATCGTGACTTTCATGTAAAAGACGATGGTGGTAATTCATTATGGAGAGAGATTAATGTCACTGCTTTAAATTTAGGGCAACAGGGTTGGTCTAATTTACCCATACAACTTTCGGTAACTAATTTGCACGGAGAGGATATGTCTGATTATTTAGATGAAACTGATTTCTATGTTTGGAGTCTCTCAGGATATTCAAATTATGGAGACATAAGACCAGGTGAAGGTTACGAGGATCAGAAGGAGTTATTCACTGTATTTGAGACACCTGGAGCCAATACTTATTATCTTACAGTAGAAGTTTTAGCTCCATATGGAAAAGACCTTTTCCCTGAAAATAATTCTAAGACAATTGAATTCCGTATTTTTGACACTTTCTTCCGTGATGATGTTGACACACCAAGTGACCGTAGTTCGGTTTATCAATATACTGACGTTGAAAGAAACTCAGGTTCAGAAAATAGTTGGAAGGGACGAGATGTAGGTAATGATGCCTTTTCAGGACAGTATGTTTGGCAGTATGCTAAAGAAGCCAATTACGACAGTGATAATCCAACAACAGAGAGTGGTTCAGATGATGGCTTAATTACTCAGGATGACTGGGATCGTGATGGTGAGGGTAGCACATTTGCAGCTGATGTTAATTTAGACCTTAGAGCTGCTTACAAACCGATATTGACTTTTGCTATCAAATGGGATTTTACAGATGGCGATAGGCTTGAAGTTAGAGCTGCTACTGATTTCGATAGTGAAGAGAAGATCACTTCTGGAACATGGACGGTTCTAAAAACATATGAGGGAGAATGTGGTTGCCCGTTCCTAAGTGAGAATAGAGATACATGGATTTTAGAAGAATTGAGTCTTGAGGCCTTTGAAGGATACCAAACATGGATTGAATTTCGTGTGGTAACTACTAATGGAGGCGGGAAGGGAGTTATGATTGATGACTTGTTTGTTATTGGCAATGAATATCGAAATAATGTCATGATTGAAAGTGTTGATTTGGGTTCCCAAAATCCCGAATCTGATAATGAGTTGAGCATTACAATTAGGGGTGCAGGTCTGGAATCTCAAGAAGGCCTGACTGTCTATGCCCAAATTTTCGATGAATTTGGTATGAAAGTTTGGCCAACAGATTCAGATTTCATTTATTTTGAAATACCTGAAACTCTTTCAAAAGGACAGGCATATACTGTAAATTCAGATACAGCAGGTGGTGACTGGAGCTATGGTTCTGATTTAGGGGAAGGTACATACTATATTGATATTGAGGTTTGGAGAGATGATGACTCTCAAGTTCCGGACGAAAATCTAGAAAATAATATTTGGATAGAATATTTTGATTTGATAAATTATGATAGTGATGATGACGGTGTCGTAGATAGTATAGATGAATGTCCAGACACTCCTTCAGATGGTGAAGTAGATGAATATGGTTGCTCGGATTCTCAAAAAGATAGCGATAATGATGGACTCACCGATAACATGGATGAATGTCCAGATACTATAGCAGGGGATGAAGTAGATGAATATGGTTGTTCAGATTATCAGAAAGATAGCGATAATGATGGAATCATGGATGTTGTAGATTCCTGTCCGAATACTATGGCTGTTGATGAAGTAGATGAATATGGTTGCTCGGATTCTCAAAAAGATAGCGATAATGATGGAATCACAGATGACATGGATGATTGTCCAGATACTATAGCAGGAGATGAAGTAGATTCATATGGTTGTTCAGATTCTCAAAAAGATATTGATAATGATGGAATTACAGATGACATGGATGAGTGTCCAGATACTATAGCAGGAGATGAAGTAGATTCATATGGTTGCTCAAATTCTCAAAAAGATTCAGATAACGATGGTATCGTTGATTCAGATGATCAATGTCCAGATACTCCAGCCGGTGAAGAAGTAGATGAGATTGGTTGTAAGTTGGAGAAATATGAAGAAAATAACAATTCAGATTCCGGAAGTAACGACACAGCTACTGCGAATCCAGATGATTCAGGTCCAGAGTTTGAGTCTTTAGAAGAAGAACCTGGAATTCCAAGTTTAGGCTTGGTTGCAGTTATATTTTCATTACTTGCAATAGCATTGGTTAGAAGAGATTAGTTACTAAATTCTTCTAAAATAGCATCAGTCACTTCGCAATCTGGTAATTCTTTCTCCATCAACCAGCCGTACCATTCAATCGATATTTTACCGCCTTTATCGGTTTTCTTGGCTTTGAGTATTCTATCTTTTGTTATGGTTTTCCCATCAAGTAAAATACCCGTCTTTCCAAATGCAAAAGGTCTAGGATATCCAAGATACACTAAACTTAGGATAAACAGAGTTAATGAAAGATAAATGTCGGTTTCTTGAATATAATCTAATGAAATAATGAATATCATCGTGCATGGAATTAGTAAACTATTAATTCCTTTTCTCTCCATTTCCTTCCCAAAATTTAGAGTAATAACTTTACTTCCCTCTTCAGGTTTTCGGAATAAAATAATTACATCATATAATAGAACAATAAGCAATATTACTTTTGCATAGAAAAGGAGGTCATCCATTTTTTACCTCGGAAACTAATTTCCATACTTCTTCAAATATTTGTTCAGGATTTCTTGTAGAATCAATAATACGAACTAAGGGATCATCCTTCAAATTTAGATAAGCCTCCCTAACTTTTTCTAAATGTTCTTCTTTCTCAAATACATCTGCTACACTATGCCCCCTCACACGTTTCATTGCTAAATCTGCAGGTAAATCGAATATTAAGACAATATCTGGTTTAGGTGCAAATTCATTGTCTTTTCTTATTCTGTTAACATCAATTCCAGCAGCAGCTTGGTATGCCATAGTCGAATAATAGTATCTATCCATCAAAACAATTTTTCCTTCATTAAGTGCTGGAGTTATTTTTTCTTTCACGTGTTCCTTTCGATCCATAACAAATAAATCTAAAATTTCTTCGGTAGTAGCTTTTCTTTTACCACTAAGCATCTCCCATAATTTTTTCCCATATTTTCCGTCTGTCGGTTCCTTCAAAATTACAGTTTTTTCATTATTTTCTTTAAACTTTTCCATCAAAAATTTACTTTGTGTAGATTTCCCACATCCGTCTATTCCTTCGAGATTAATGAGCACTACTGCACAGATAAGAAGGGTCTTAATTAGGGGATTCGTTGAAATTTTAGTTTTACTTACTATTTTCTCGTTCTTCAATTAGTTCAGGATTCATATTTGGTCGGCAATACCAGGTCAAATATTCTTCATCGCCTGTTTGAAATCTATCAATAAAAAAATTCCCTCTTCCGTATTTTTCTTCGCCTACCTTTTGAATAGCTTTTTTCATTGTTCTACTAATGATCAAGTCACGTACAACGTCTTTATCTTTCCAAATAATTATGGGAATCATGTCTGAATTATTCAGTATAATAAAGTCTTCATTTTCCACATATATCTCTGTATCTTCAGAGACATTGTTCAAGTCCATGGTTGCTAATAGTGACTCTTATTATTATTTTACCATTAAAGCTAATATAGCGCATTCATTGGAAAGATATGGCAAAAGATTTTAAGGCTTTTATCAAAGGACAAGCAGTTAAGAAGATTAAAGATCCTAAGACTGGTCAAGAAAAGTGGGTTCCAATAGAAAGTGAATCTTGAATTTAGCCTTTCTTTCTGGCTTTTTTCTTAGTTTATCATTAATAGTTGCGATAGGTCCTCAGAATGCATTTGTTTTACGTCAGGGACTTCTACGACAACATGTATTTCCGGTTGCAGTTTTTTGTGCAGTTTCAGATATAATTCTTATAAATATTGGAGTTTTTGGTTTTGGTTCTATAATCTCAGAGATAGTTTGGTTATCTAATTACATGTTTATGATTGGAGGTATATGGTTAGCAGGTTATGGTTTTCTTAGATTAAGAGGGGCTTACATTGCAGATAGTTATCTGGAAGCTACATCTTCAGAGGTTCCTGACGTTAAATTAGCCTTAACAAATTGTGCAGCTCTGACATGGCTCAATCCTCATGTTTACATAGATACATTATTGTTGATTGGCACCGTTTCAATACGTTTTGATAATAACATTCAATTTAGTGCTGGTGCAAGTTTGGCAAGTATAATGTTTTTCTTTTCATTAGCTTTTGGTGCAAGAGTTTTTTCTCCACTAATGACGTCTAGAAAATCTTGGCAAACTTTAGATGTATTAATTGCCCTTGTAATGTTTGCTTTAGCTTATTCAATGTTTTTGGAAGTTTTATAAAATAATAATTAGTACTGCTTATTGATAAAATAATGAACTTAACTGCTTTAACTTTAGGTGGAGAAATTTATTTTCCTCGTTATGCTAAGTTTATTACTGAGGCAGATGGTAATCCTGAAAGAATTACATCTCCTTTGGATTTGGATAATTACGATGCCTTAGTTTTGTCAGGAGGTGGCGATATGGGGATTAAAAGCGGAGCTTATGGTAGTCAAACCGAAGATTTACCTATTAGTGGAATTAAGGATGATAGAGATGAGTTAGAATTAGCTTTACTTGGAAAAGCTAAAGAGCGTAATATGCCCGTTTTAGGTATTTGTCGAGGATTACAAGTGATGAACGTATTTTTTGGTGGGACCTTGTGGCCAGATATTGGCCAAGGGGGGTTTGATGGATCACTTCATCGAGACGGTGAAGGAGGAGAACCTCCTATTGGCGATATTCCACATTGGACCAAAATGGAGGGAAAAGAATTTGAAGTTACAAGCCATCATCATCAAGGTGTTAGAGAATTAGGTAGTGGTCTTCAAATTCTTGCAAAATCTTCAGATGGAATGATTGAGGCTGTGAAGCATGAAACATTGCCTTGGTTTGCAGTTCAATGGCATCCTGAAAGAACTGAAGAAGGACTTGGTAGGGCATTACCGCGCGAATGGCTTAGAAAAGAGCTTCAAAATGTACAATAAAATAACTTTACTAGGTAATGCACAAGATGCAGGAAGGCCCCAGATTGGCTGTACAGAAAAATGCTGTGAAGATACTAGAAAAGATCCGAGTTTAGTAAGAAATCCAGTATCTCTTGGATTACATGGTGATGAATTTGGTATTGTTGAAACTACTAAGAGTCTTGCCAATCAATTAGGAATGGTAAATAATCCAGATTTATCTGAAATTTGGTTAACTCATGCTCATTTAGGACATATAGAAGGATTAGGTCAACTAGGTAAAGAGGCTTTGAATTCTAAAAATATAAAGCTTAGGTGCTCAGAATCTATAGTTGATTATATCATGAAACATCCGGTATGGAAGAAACTTGTAGTAAGGGGTAACATAACTTTTGCTAAATATTGTTCTGATAATGTCATTCCCGTAAAGGTTCCTCATAGAGCTAAAGATTTCGATACTCATGCACTTCTCTTCAAAGGAAAAAATAAAAATTTACTTTTTTTACCAGATCACGACAGTTGGGAAGAAACATTAGATTTTGTTGGTTATGATAATCCTAAGGATTGGTTTATTTCATTAAATGTAGACATAGTTCTATTGGATGGTACTTTTTGGGATGCAGATGAACTGAAAAACAGAGCTCAAGCAAGAGTACCACATCCTCCTGTAAGCGAAACTATCGAGTTACTTGAAGAACGAAAAGAAGGTGAACCAAGAGTTGTATTCATTCATTTAAATCATACTAATCCACTTCATTATCCAAGTTCGGAAGAGTATCAGAAAGTTGAAAATATGGGTTGGGAAATAGGTCATGAGGGCATGGAGTTTGACCTGTAATGTTTACCAGGATTAAGAATTTTCTTCATATAACAGTATTAATGAATTTGTATTCAATTCGTAATCTTCTAACAGGTAACGGAGCTGTATGGCTAAAGTTAGACACTTCAGATCTTGAAACTATGGCTCAAAAGACAGTAGAACATAAGTCTCTTAATTTAGATGGAAAAAACGTTCTTGATTTGGGTTGTGGGACTGGAACTATGCTTTCTTATCTACATCGAAAAGAGCATTGTATTCCTAACGGAGTTGATTTAATTCGTTTGAATATTCATCAGTGCCGTAAAAAGATGAAAGATGGTCATTTTTTCCGTCAAGATATTATAGAATATTTGAGTGAAACTAAAGAAAAGTTTGATTTAGTGATATTATATGGAGTGATTGGTTGTTTTAAGGTCGAAGATCAAGAAATAATAATAGGTAAAATTGCCAAATTATTGAATGTGGAGGGTGTTCTTTGGATTGGAGCTAATATTTACACAGATTCGTCGTATAAATTTCAAACTTATCCAGTTCCTAGGGGTTTTTATGAAGAAATATGTAAGACTAATAAATCTCTTGATTTGGAAGAGTTTTCAGAATTAGAGGTCTTTGGCAATGGGAAATATGATCCTGAACAGACTACGGTTCTTTTGACAAAAAAGTAATTGTTAACAATACAAGTATGTATTTCACACTTTATAGATTAGTAGTCCATCATTAAGCTTATCTATGACTTTAGTGATAGGCATTAGTGATTAGCAAAAAAGTGGCGGATATATAGAATATGTCAGATGATAAACGTCGAGCAACTCGAGATTATTGGCTTCAATTCCATCGTCAAAAGAAGTTCACTTTACCTGAAGAATTAGAGCAAGTTAGTGGAAAATCACTGGAGGAGATGGGCCTTACTAAGAGTGATTTCAAGATTAAGGATAGTAGTAGAGGTTTGACAGATGGCAATGGTTTGACAAATGGTAATGGTCTAACAAACGGT